>Ga0209164_1000275_pt1 | contig 145271 bp, 125 predicted proteins | sample MTBNYHSulfiMetaG_FD_187458 | JGI IMG/M metagenome (GOLD analysis project Ga0209164, IMG submission 187458) | Enrichment culture microbial communities from rom New York Harbor, USA that are MTBE-degrading - MTBE-NYH (New York Harbor Sulfidogenic)... | ecosystem: Environmental > Aquatic > Marine... | reverse complement strand
TCACGAGACCCAACACACTGAATAAAAACAACTTTCTTAGGCTCCTTACCATTAATCTCAATATGACCCTCAGTAGGACCACTAGCTGAAACTATCCGCTCAAACTCCAAACCAGTGATAACATTTTTTGATTTACCATACCCATATTCAGGTTTAGTAGTAGGATCAAAAAGATCAAAACCTGTGGCAACAACGATTGCACCAACATCAAGTTCGACTGTCTCACCTTTCATATCGTGATTTATTGCACCCGCTTCACAAGTTTGAACACATTCGTAACATTCAGAGCATCCACCACAATCTAAACAACGTCTCGCTTCCTCTATAGCTTCTTCCTCGCTATAACCTAACTCCACTTCTTCAAAATTATTCTTTCTTTTTTCAATCGGCAGATATTTCATCAGAATTTTGTTTTTCTTTTTCAAACCTTCAATTGATGGTTTAGCAATTTCAGGTTTTTCTTCTCGGCCTTCTCGCAGATCTTCTCCGTTAATGTATCTATCAATGCTTACCGCTGCCTCTTTACCAGCGCCAATTGCCTCAATAACAGTACCCGCACCCCAAACTGCATCACCGCCACTGAAAATACCCGCGATATTAGTTTCAAGTGTTACAGGATCGTAATTTATAGTATTCCATTCTGTTAATTTTAAATCACCGATTTCCTTTTTCGAAAAATCCACTGGAGCTATTTTTTTAGAACTCCAATGGGTTCTTTCCAAATCAACTTCTTTCGACGCGAAATCTGCATCAACTTCCTGGCCTATAGCAAGGACGATACTATCTGCTTTAACTTTAAATTCAGAGCCTGAAATCGGCTTAATCTTTCTTCTACCGCTTTTATCTTTTTCATCGAGTAGTTCCATTCTTATACATTCAACTTCTTTGACCTGCCCGTTCTTATCGCCGATAACACGTATTGGTGCAACAAGATACTCAAGTTTAACTCCTTCACGTTCTGTTTCATCGATCTCCCAATCTGGTTCAGCTGGCATCTCTTCACGAGTACGACGATACAAAATAGAAACATCTTGTGCTCCAAGACGTAAAGCAGAACGAGCTGTATCCAATGCGGCATTACCTCCGCCAATAACTAGTACTCTCTTGCCTATTTTTGGTAAGATATCACGGAAACCAGATAATTTAATTGATTTTGAAGGGCAAATAGAAGCACATTTACCGCAGCCCTTACAAAGATATTTATCATAAATAACTGGTTTCTGTTTCTTGGGATTCTTTTCATCTTGCTTGAGCTTAATTACATCGTAATGACATACCTCAGCACATTTCCCACAACTTATGCAGAGGTCTTCATCAATCTCAACAAGAGATGTTGTAATAATTCGGCCGAGATTAATTTCCTTTAAGAAGTCAATAGCCTGGAAGACGCCATTTAACTCTTCACCAGGAATGTTCATATTTTTACCTTTCTGAGCACCAACAGCAAGAAAAACAGCTTTATATCCGCGCCCAAACAAATCCTGGAGAGTCAAATCTCTACCAAGCATTGTGTTTAAATGGACTTGAACACCAAGTGCCAAGATATCTGATATTTCCCGTTCAAGAATCTCTTTTGGTAGTCTAAATGCCGGGATACCAAAACGCATCATTCCTCCAAGTACTGGGGCAGCTTCAAAAATCGATACGTGATATCCTTTTAATGCTAAATCATGAGCGGCTGTAAGTCCAGCTGGTCCGCCACCAACAATAGCAACGCTCTCTGCACGTGTTTCAACTGGTGGAATTTCTATAGCTGGAATTTTAAGCTCTAAATCACCAACAAATCTTTTTATGTGTGCAATTTGAATAGGATCATCGAGATCTTTACGAGTACATGCTTCTTCGCAAGGTCTATGGCATATACGCCCACAAATTGATGGAAATGGTAGACGCTCTTTAATAACTCTTAAAGCCTCATAGAATTTCCCGCGTCCTACAAGTGTGACATAACCAGGAGCACCTACCCCAGCAGGACATGCGTCTCTGCAAGGATGTTTACCACGTTTATCAATTGTAGCTTTAAGTGGAACGGCCTGCGGAAACGGTGTATATATCGCATGTCTAATACTCTGCCCCTCATCAAATTCATTTGATATCTCAACGGGGCAACCATTAAAACACTCGCCACATCCAGTACATCTCTCTACATCAATATATCTTGGTTTCTTTTTCACTTTAACTTTAAAATTACCAACATAGCCTTCAACACTTTCAATTTCAGAATAAGTCAATAATTCAATATTACAATGACGGGCGACATCAACCATCTTAGGGGTCAAAATACAAGCAGAGCAATCCATCGTTGGAAAAGTTTTATCCAATTGAGCCATACGCCCACCAATACTTGGGGTTTTCTCCACAAGGTAAGTTTTGAAGCCCATGCTACCTATATCAAGAGCTGCTTGAATACCAGCGATACCACCACCGACAACCATCGCAGTAGGGGTAACACCTACTTTTTTCTTCTCAAGAGGTTTTAAAAGCCCAACTTTAAAAACAGCACTCTGAACAAGATTTTTTGCTTTCTCAGTCGCCATTTCACGGTTTTTATGAACCCAGCTACATTGTTCACGGATGTTTACCATTTCTAAACAATACGGATTTAATTTCATCTCTTCAAGCACTGCTCTAAAAGTAGGCTCATGCATACGAGGACTACAAGAAGCAACAACAACACGATCAAGTTTCAACTCCTTGATATCCTTTTTAATAAGCTCTTGACCAGGGTCAGAACACATATATCTATAAAATCGACTTGAAACAACATATGGTAAGTTTTTTGCATGTTCCGCAACTTTCTTAACATCTACTGTTGCACCGATGTTAATTCCACATTCACAGACATAAACTCCGATTCTCATAATCACTTGTCCCCCCGTCTTGCTGAATCAATAATCCCATCGATCTGGGCAACTATCTGTTTTATTGCAAAATGTCTCATTGAAATAGCGCCAGAAGGGCATGCAGATGCACATGATCCGCAGCCCTTACACATAACATCATTTACTCGCATCACACTTTCTTTTTCATCAAACTCAAGAGCAGAATAGGGACATAACTTCTCACAGACCTTGCATCCGCTACAAAGATCTTTATCAATACTTGAGGTAATTGCCTCTACTACCACTTTACCCTGCGCCAGTGGTTCTGATGCACGTACTGCTGCGCCACTCGCCTGTGCCACTGCATCAGGAATATCCTTAGGTCCTTGGCAGCAACCAGCTAAAAAAATACCATCAGTAAAAGTATCAACAGGACGGAGCTTCGGATGAGCCTCCAAAAAGAAACCATCAGCACTCTGATTAATATTCAAAATCCTAGAAAGCTCCTTCGAATCATTACACGGCACAAGACCAATTGCAAGTACAACCAAATCAGCCTCAATATCCGGATGACCCTTTGCTTTAACAACCGCCTTACCACCCTTAGCAACAACCTCAATAGGATCATCAAGCTCACGACGACGATAATTAACCTTTTCACCCTTAACTCTGTTATAGAACTCTTCAAAGCCTTTACCAAAAGCACGAACATCAGTATAATACACAGTCAACTCAGCATCAGGGATCTTATCACGGACCATATGAGCCTGCTTCGCCGTATACATACAACAAACACGACTACAATACTCATTACCCTCCTTATCACGAGACCCAACACACTGAATAAAAACAACTTTCTTAGGCTCCTTACCATTAATCTCAATATGACCCTCAGTAGGACCACTAGCTGAAACTATCCGCTCAAACTCCAAACCAGTGATAACATTTTCACAAGTACCAAAACCATATTTAGGCTTTGTTTTTGGATCAAACACATCATAGCCCGTAGCAACAACAATCGTTCCAACTTCAACAGTAACAATCTCTTCTTTTTGATTGAAATCTATCGCATTACGTTCACAAGCTTCTTGGCATAACGGATGATCACCACATTTACCACGAGTAACCATTAGACACTTAGTTGGATCGATACAATACTTGAGAGGAACAGCCTGTGGAAACGGAACATAAATCGCGCTCCTTTTAGAAAGATTCATATCAAACTCATCAGGAACTCTATCATGAAGACGACATGCCTCAGCACAAACACCACAGCCAACACATTTATTCATATCAACATAGCGTGGTTTCTTTTTGATTTTCACCTTAAAGTTACCTATATAACCATCGACTTCAACAACCTCAGAATAGCTAAGAAGTTCAATATTTGGATGGCGAGCGACATCAACCATTTTAGGGGTCAAAATACAAGCAGAGCAATCCATCGTTGGAAAAGTTTTATCCAACTGAGCCATACGTCCACCGATGCTAGGAGAACGCTCAACTAGATACGTTTTGAAACCTTTTTCAGCTATTTCAAGTGCTGCTTGGATACCAGCGATGCCTCCGCCGACAACCAACGCTTTTGGAGTCACACTTACTTCTTTTTTCTCAAGTGGCTCGAGAAATTCCGCTCGAGATACAGCACCAGCAATCAGTTCAATCGCTTTCTCTGTTGCTAGTTCTTTATCTAGGTGAACCCATGAACAGTGTTCACGGATGTTTACCATTTCAAATAAGTAAGGATTCATCCCTGTCTCTTCAAGCACTGCTCTAAAAGTAGGCTCATGCATACGAGGACTGCAAGAAGCAACAATAACACGATCAAGTTTCAACTCCTTGATATCCTTTTTTATCAATTCTTGACCAGGGTCAGAACACATGTATTTATAGTAACGACTAACAGCAACGTTTGGTAGTTTTTCTATTTCTTTTGAAACCTTTTCAACATTAACAGTTGCCGCAATGTTTATTCCACATTGACATACATATACTCCAATCTTCATGGTACTCCTTCACATTTCCCCTTTTAGGTTTTTGAGTTGATCATATGAGAAAACAGGCCCATCTTTGCACACGTATAGATTTCCAATGTTACAGCGACCGCATTTACCTATGCCGCATTTCATCCTCATTTCAAGAGTTGTAAATATTTGATTATCTGTAAAACCAAGTTTTAAAAGATTCTGAATAACAAATTTAATCATAACAGGTGGACCGCAAGTAATTGCAATAGTATTTTTTGGTGATGGTTTAACCCTAAGCAAATTATCAGGGACAAAACCTACAAAATTTTTCCACCCTTTTTCTTCTTTATCAATTGACAGATGAACGTTAACATCTTTTCTTTTTTCCATTTGTGCAAACTCAGGTTTAAAACAGAGATCACTTGTAGATCTAGCCCCATATATTATATCGAGATTGCCGTAATCCTTACGGTTATCAACAACGTAATTAATTAATGATCGAAGCGGTGCCTGACCTATACCTCCGCCAATAAAAATCAGGTTTTTACTCTTCCAACCTTCAACATCAAAATAGTTACCATATGGCCCACGAACACCCAGCGTGTCACCTGTTACACATTCATGTAACGCAGATGTTACTTTTCCAAGTTTCATCACGCTAACTTCAACATAGTCTTTCTTTGTAGGCGATGATGATATCGCAAAAAAGCATTCACCGTATCCAAAATGACTAACCATGACGCATTGACCTGGCAGAAATTTGAAATCATCCCTGATTTTGTCATCCAAGAAATTAAGCCTAAACGTCTTAATGCCTCTATCACCTGTGTTTTCCTCGGTGATTTTTTCTATCGTTGCTGACCATGGTATGTAAGGATTATCTGCTATGTTTTCACCTCCCTTGCTTGGTTGATAACATCGATGATATCTATATTCACAGGACAGTCATTGACACAGCGGCCGCATCCTACACAAGCAATAACATTGTAATTTTTAGGGTAATAATTGAACTTATGATACACACGGTTACGAGTCCGGTTCATACGTGCTGGGCGTGGGTTATGACCGGATGCGTGAATTGTGTATTCAGGGTTCATGCAGGTATCCCACACACGTACTCTTGCGCCATCTTTGAGTGTTGTTTCATCCTGCATATCAAAACAGTGACAGGTTGGACATTGAAAAGTACAAATCCCGCAACCTAAACATTTCAGAGAAATATTTTTCCAGAAATCGTGTTCAAAGATTTTGTCAAGTTTACTCGCAATATTCTCAGTTTTCATATTTCTAGTTATGTTATCTTTTGATTTTTTTTCAACCTCTTGTTTTTTCTTTTTATCATCTGTTGTAGCATTTGAAAATATATCTTTCATAGTTTTTACAAGTTCACTGCCCTTCTTGCTGTTTATTTCAATAAAATATTTATCACCAATATCGGTGAGAAGAACATCGACATCATCTGCACCAGCAGGATTGCCATCGAGCGATGTGCAGAAACAGTTTACGTCAGGTTGTGTGCATGACAATCCAATTAAAACTGTGTTTTCTCTTTTTGTAACAAAATATGGATCGATGTAGTCATCTTTGAAAACATTATCTAGAATGGAGAGACTTTTTGCATCGCAGGGTCTGATTCCAAATATAACATTTTTGGAATTAGGTATATCTATTGATTCTATTTTTGCTTTAACACCCGGTTTAAATTTGAACATGGTCTCTGTTTGTTTAAACAAAATAGATTTAGGTGGAACTTTTGAGTTGCAGAAATCAAGGCTAATCTCAGAAAAATCGTTGATTTGTCTATATAATATTATATTATCTACGTTAGTAGGAGCAAAAATGGTGTAATCTAATTTTATTTTATTGATGACGTCTTTTAACTTGTTTTTTGTGATTATTAGCTCATCCATGGTTTTTTTACTCCTTATAGTATAAATTCTTCAGGGTCATCAGGTTTAAATATAGATAGTAGTGGTTTGTCTTCAGCTTTTATACCTGGTTTATATTCAAATAACTCAAGAACATCTTTTTCAAGTTTTTTATTCAACTTTGTAAGAGGTATACCTGCGGGGCATACTCGCTCGCATTCACCGCAGCCGATACATCGACCTGCTAGATGGAATGCTCGCATGATATTCCAAGCAGCATTCTCGGAAACATTTACAGAACGACGGACCCATTGAGGATTAAGTTGATCAACCATACATTCTTTACAGTAACAAAGCGGGCAGACATCTCTACACGCATAACAACGAATACATTTTTCGAATTGAGATTCCCAGTAACTCCATTTTTCATCTAACTTTTTCTTTTCAAAAGAATTTATTTCTTTGTAATCTGGTTTTGAAGATGTTTTAATTTTCTCGCCAACAAAGATATCATAAATAACTGGATTTGGAAATTCACAGGTTTTACATTTATCCATAATTAGTTCGTCTTTTGGAATTTTGTGTGTTTTGCCATCGGTTTTTATTATGAAATTTTTATCATCTTCTTCGATATCATCGGTTTTTGTTTGATGGAAAAAACGTTTGTTAATTTTCTTTGGGTCAATGACGCCATTGCATGGTACACCAATGAGTATTAGGTTTTCTTTTTCCAAACCTTTTTCCTGTATAATTTGAACGATAGCACGTGAGTCACAACCCTTCACAACAACACCTATTTTTCGTGTGTCTTCATGTGCACCCTTCCGAAGTGGCAGTTTTTCTTCAAGCATTGGAAAAACAGCAAGGTTATGGATACACAAAGGGTTGAACACCAAACGTTCAACATCATCGGAAGAAGTTACAAATAAAGGTGTCATTTGGAAGCCGTAGGTTCCTTTTTCCCAGCCTACCAGATATTTGACATCCTCACGGGTAATGATTTTTTTTGCTTCGTCTCTGAGTTTTTTTTGATCTACCAAGTATTTGTCCTCCTAATCTGCTGCATTGGACCAAGTTTCCGTACATCCTCCGTAACTTCTTTAATTACATCTGCAAATTTTTTCCCCTCAGCCGCTGATACCCAAGTCATACGTACTCTTCGTTCATCGATACCAAGATATTCTAGTAATTTTTTTAAAACAGCAATCCTTCGACGGGCGAAATAATTACCCTGAACATAATGACAATCGCCAGGATGGCAACCGCCGATAAGTACGCCATCTGCCCCCTGTTGTAGTGCGTTTACAACAAACATGGGGTTAACTCGACCGGAGCACATCACACGTATTATTTTCACATTTGGTGGATACTCAATTCTACTGGTGCCTGCTAAATCGGCTCCGGCATACGAGCACCAGTTACAAAGAAATGCAACGATATTAGGTTCAAAATCATTTTTTAGCATATGTTTCAATCGGTCCCATTTTCTCTAGCTCTTTAGCAAATTCGTCAATAGATTGTTGTAATTTTGCTGATTCTCCTGTTGAGAACCATCCAAGTTTTAAACGGTTTGGATCAATATTAAGTCCCTTCAGGACGTTTTTCAATAGTATAAGCCGCCTACGAGCTTTGTAATTTCCATTATGGTCACATTCCTCGGGTGGACATCCGGTAACCATAACGCCCCATGCACCTTCTTCAAATGCATCTAGTACAAGCTCAGGGGCAACTCGTCCTGAGCACATGGAAACGATTATCCCATGCGGTGTTTTAATAAATGTCTCATTTTCGCTTAGTTGCATATCAGGGAATACTGACCAGTTACAAACAAATACCAACAATTTTTTATCTTCCTGTCTAAGTATTTCTTTTACTCGTTCATGCAACTCGGGTAGCGTAACATTACATCCTTCTTTTTGAGAAATTGCTTCACTTGGACATGCAGCCATACAAAGGCCGCAGCCACGACATTCAATTTTATCTACTTCAATTTTCTTTTTATCTTTTCCAATATCTACAATTTTTAATGCATCATATTTGCAAAGTGATACGCATACTCCGCAAATGCTGCATAGATCTTCATCGATTTGAATAATTGTTCCTTGTACTTCAAAACCTGCATTGATAAGATCAGCACGAGCATCTGTTAAAATGTCTGTAATGGGAACCTTCGCAGAACAGTTATCAACACAATTTTTACAATAGAAACATTCAAAGATTTTATCGACGATTTCCTGAGTAGGCTTAATTTTACCGGTAATCATCCCATAAATAAGTAACATTTTTCCACGAGGGGTATCTGACTCCCAATTGTATGATTTGAAAAGTGGACAGAGCTCATAGCAATAACCACATCGTATGCATTTATCAAGTTCTCCCTCCCATTTCTTTGATCGTTTAAAAATGACTGTTTTCGCAGGCACGTTAATTTCCCACCCTGTATCGTAAATCTGTCGCTTTTAACCAGTTATCCGGTGCGTCCATGAGTTTATGCGGATTCAAAATATTATTTGGATCAAGTGCTTTTTTAATCGCACGCATCATAGGTAGAATATCCTTTCTTGCTTTCTTCCAAGGAGGCGCTTTAGAAAGACCTATCCCATGTTCAGCTGATGTTACTCCACCAACCGCGTGAACATAATCATATAGTTCTTCGATTACCTTTTCTGCATCTTTCCATTGAGATTTTTTCTTAGGATCCAACATAATCTTTGTGTGAATAACACCAGATCCACAGTGGCCATACACCGCCATGATTACATTATTTCGTTTCGCAATTTCATGGATTTTAGCTGCAGTAACAGCAATCTTAGAATTGGGAACACCCATGTCATCTGCGAGATCAGTACAAACAATGCCTTCTTTATATTTTGAAAGAGATGCAAAAAGTTTTTTCCTTCCACTAAAAATTCGTTGTCTTTCTTTTACGTCATAGCTTGTTTCGATATTAAAACCATTGTGTTTTTCGCATATACCTTTCATTTTATATATCTCAAAGTCAACAGCTTCCTTTACGTTACCATCGGCTTCAAAAAGAACTATTGCTGCAACCTCTAGAAGACCTAGATCAAGTGCCTTATTCACTGCAACAATACCTATACCATCCATAAGTTCAAGCAATGATGGTTGAGAGCCACTAGCAACAATTTCAGAAATTGCATTACCAGCATCTTTAAGATCATTGAAATTTGCAATACCTAAACATCGGAATTTTGGTAGAGGAACAATTCTAATGGTAGCTTCAACAACAACACCAAGTGTGCCCTCAGAACCAACGATTAATCTTTCAAGTTGGTAGCCAGCTGAGTGAACTTTAGTATTAGAACCAAGATTGACCAGTGAACCATCTGCCAGAACAACCTTTAGACCTAGTACATAATCGCGAGTAGCACCATATTTCACTGACCTTACACCCGATGCATTTGCAGCTACTTCACCGCCAATCGTTGCAATACGACTAGACGCAGGTGCAGGCGGGTAAAACATACCATATTTTTTGAGCGCACGATTGAGATCATCATCAACTACACCCGGCTCAACACGTACTAACATATCTTCAGGAACAATCTCAATGATATGATTCATCCTTTTCATATCAAGAACAATCCCCCCATCAATGGGAACCGCATGACCGCTGGTACCAGAACCAGCACCACGAGGAACGACAGGGATTTTATTTTTATTTGCATATCGAAGAATCTTTTGTACTTGTTCGATGGTTTTAGGACGAACGATAATTTGTGGCATTGATTGATGAATGGATGCATCGCCGGAATACACATAAAGATCAGAAAGGTTATTACTTACGTTTTCCGGGCCAACAATTTTTTTTAGTTTTTCAGCATCAATTTTTTTCATACTAAGCTGTCTCCCTGAGAGGCGATGGTCCTAATTTCTTTAGTTCACTTACAAAATCAGTAACCACTTGTGCAAATTTTTGTCCCTCAGAAGCAGACACATATTCAAATCTTACACGCTCAGGTTCTACACCCATGTCACTCAGTAGTTTTTTCAAAAGTCTAATTCTTCGATTAGTTTTGTAATTTCCAGATTGATAGTGACAGTCACCAGGATGACAACCAGCAATAAGTACTCCATCGGCGCCCTTGCGTAGTGCTTCTAAGACAAAGACGGTATCAACTCGGCCAGAGCACATTACACGTATTGATTTAATATTTGGTGGATATTTTATCCTACTTGTTCCCGCAAGATCAGCTCCGGCATACGAGCACCAGTTGCAAAGGAAGCCGATAATGTTTGGTTCAAATTCTTTCGTCATTTTTTCACCTCGATTTGAAATTTTTAATTTTTTATTTCATTAAGTGTCATTTCTACAGCTTTAGGGACAGCTGCAGCGATATCTTCACTCAGTTTTTCCCCAAACTCACAGGGGATTTCTTTCATCATTACGCCGATGATGATAATTTCTTTTGGTATTTTTTCTTCCCCAAGTTTTTTTGCCATCTTTATAGCTTCAAGTAGTGATACATCATGTGGATTGCATGAATGCATTGTGTTGAAATCACTGATAGGGATTCTCTTGACCGTTCCTGTTTTAGATGTTCCTGATTTTACCGCGTCAATTATTATAGCTTTGTCATAGCCTAGGATTAAATCCAGTAGATTCATCCCACCGGTTATTGCCTCATCAATTGTTATGTTTGGATCTTGAATTTGTTTTTTTACCTCGTTTACAACGTGTATCCCTACTCCATCATCACCTAGAATTTGATTTCCAATTCCTAGGATTATTGTTTTCATGTTGTGGTTCCTCTAAAGGTTCTGTCTTAATGTTTTATAAAGTTTCTTTTTATGATCGTAGATGTTAACCTCAAGAGGCATCCCGCCAGGTAAAGTATGTGTAGCACAGGCGAAACATGGATCGTATGCTCTGAATGCCATTTCAACCATGTTCAGAGTTTTGTTGCTGACATCTCCTTTCTTAATTACTCCTTTTGCTGCATCACGAACTGACATGTTGATAGCACCAGCATTGTTTGTAGTTGCAACAATTAGGTTTGCTTTGTCAATGAGTCCATCTTTTGTGAGTTTATAGTGATGTATAAGTGTTCCACGGGCAGCCTCTGTAACACCCATTCCTTCACCTGGTTCGCCAACTGGGTTACGGATTTTTTGAGAAGTAATTTCAGAATCATTTATGAGTTCTTTTGCTCTTTCTGTAGCATAGAGTAGTTCTATGAGTCTGGCCCAGTGGAATGCAAGTGTAGAGTTTACTGCTCTGCCTCCAAGCGTTTCATAGAATCGTTTGTATTCTTTGTCAGCAAGAGGCGTAGCCATTCCTTCAGCAGCATTCAGACGACCAAGTGGCCCTACCCGATAAATTCCACTGTTTTTTCCATCTTCAAAGCCTCTCCATCCAATGGATTTCAGATAGGGAAATTTTATGTAAGTCCATTCTTCTACATGTTCAGCAATATATTTGTGATAGTCGTTAACATCGAATTTTACTTTTTCTTCTCCTTGCTGATCTGTTACTCTTATTTTACCATCATAGAAATTTACTTTGTTGTTTTTATCCACTAGTCCCATGTTGTATGTTTTTAAAGTATAGGGATCACTAAGGATGAGGTCAACATAGTTTTTGTTTTTAAGTACAACATCATCAAACAAGTTAAGTGTGAACTTTGCAAAATCAATACAGGAGTCAACCATGTTTTTAATATCTTTAACCTCATCTTTGTTCAAACCCTTTGATACTCCACCAGGCAATCCACATACAGGATGCGTTGCTTTACCACCAAGTATCGCTGTTATTTTCTGACCATATGCACGATGTTTGATTACCTCTTTTCCGATTTCAACTCCCACTTTTCCTATTACACCTATAACATTTCTCATAGCAGGTGGGGCATCAGGACCCATAACAAAATCTGGTCCACCTAGGTAATAAAAGTGCAGTGTATGATCATATATGTAGTACCCCATATACATGAGTTCACGAAGTTTTTTAGCAGCGCTAGGCGGGTCAACATTAAAAGCAGCATCAAGTGCTTTAGTTGAAGCAAAATGATGAGCTACAGGACATACTCCACAGATACGAGATGTAATCTGTGGCATATCCTCAGCTCGACGACCCTGCGCAAATCGTTCGAAACCACGAAGCTCAGGTATCTGTAAATATGCGTTTTCTACGTCACCTGCATCGTTAAGAAAAATACTTATTTTTCCATGACCTTCAAGTCTTGTGATTGGATCTATTGTAACAGTTCTCATTTTTTTATCACACTCCTATTAATCAAAGCATTTGGCAACCCATATTTGTAAAACGTCCCAATTGGATCAACAACCTGATCAATCAGTTTTTGAACTTCCTCTTCACTCATTTTTTCCTCACCCTCTATTCCAAGGATAGATGCCAATGCAGAAATCATCTTTGCACCCTGATCTAATGAGTTAGGCGTTGGCCCACCGCAACCTGTACATGGCATGTTAGCATCAAGACAACGAGCGCTACATCCACCCCGGGTTGCTGGTCCCATGCATATTATTCCTTGTTCCAGTAAACATTTATCTTCTATTTTGTCAACTTCGTAGACTCGCTTTATTTTCTTGATTTTTTTCTCTGTTTTTTCGAATCTGCATTCATCACATACAGATTTCATTGGACCAATAACACTTCCCTTTGGTGGTAATTTATTTTCAACAACTGCTCCTACAGCAGTCATTATCTGATCTGGAGTAGGCGGGCAACCAGGCAGATAGTAATCCACATCAACTGTTTGATCGAGAGTTTTAACGGTGTCATAGAATTCAGGGAGTGTTAGTGTCCCTTCTTTTACCTTAACAGATGTTTTTGGAACAATTTTTTTCGGGTTATCAGTTGATGGGTTATTCAGATAAGCAACATTGAAAACCTGTTCACGATTTGCGACATTTGCAAGACCAGGTATTCCACCGTTTACTGCACATGCGCCAAAGGCAACCATGACTTTGGCCTTTTTACGCAATAGTTTTGCAATATGTTCCTGTTCCTCAGTTCGAATTGAGCCATTGAAAAAACAAATATCAATAGCTCCGTCTTTCATTGCTTCAACATCTTTATATTTAAAGTCCATAGCGACCGGCCAAAATAAAATATCAGCTAGTTGAATAACATCTAATATTTTCTCATCAATATCCAGTACTGCTATTTCACATCCACCGCAGCTTGCAGCCCAATAAAAGGCTAACTGCAGTTTTTTCTTTTTACCAACATCGGTTTTCTTATTCTCTTTTTTCATAAATACCACCATTTATTTTTTTAAATCCACTCTTTTAGTTTTTATAAACCCCCTTTTTCTTTAACAACAAACTCGGATCAACAGCATGTTTATCAAACCCACATACTGATGGATCAAGCCCTAGTGCAATTGCAACAAGTTGGGTGTAATAATAAACAGGTATTTGTTTGTATCCCCTGAACATCTTCTCAGCTTCCTTTCCACGAAAATCAAGATTAAAACGACAAAGTGGACAAGAAAGAACAATTGCATCAGCACCTCTTTCAATAGCGAAATTTGTAATACGATGCGCACGGTTCCGAACAATTTCTTTTTCCTCAATGGTATGATAAGTCCCACAGCATTCAATCTTAAATGGGTTATCTACAACATCTGCACCAAGAGTTGAGAGAAGGTTGCTTAAAATCATGGGTTCCTCTGCATCATCAATAGCAACCTCTCGTGGTCGAAGCATCATACAACCATAATAAGGCATTATTTTCATACCACGTAAAGGATTCTTCACCATTTTTTTAAGAACAGAAAAACCAATTTCATCACGAAGGAACTCCAGGAAATGATAAACAGTTACGGTCCCCTTGTAATCATTTTCACGGTCCATAAAAGCATTTAATGTTTCAAGATTATCTGGTTTTTCTTTAACACGTAGATTAGTTTGTTTAAGAGTATTGCAACACATATCGCAGAGTGTTATCACTTTATCTTCACCTTGATCCTCAACGTGAATAAGACTTCTAAGTGGTGCTAGATGACGCATGAGATCATCATCAGATAGAGATGAGACTACGCCGCAACAAGTCCAATCATCCATTTCTTTCATTTCATGACCAAGTTTTTCCATGATAGCAAAAGCTGATGCTTCTAGGTTTTTCGCAGATGTTTTTAGTGTGCAACCTGGGAAATACAATAGTTTCATAATCATCAGCCTATATTTTTCCTAAATAAACTAACAAACGCGATCTGCGGAATTGTCTCTCTTTCTTTTTTTGGAATTTTCTGTACATAACTACGATCAATCTTTCTTCTGAGAATTATCTGGCGAAGCGCCTCCATGATTTTTGTAATATTGATATCACGTGGACAACGTTCAGCACATGTGAAACATGCGGAGCAAAGCCAAATTGTTTTGGAGCTTAACACCTCGGGTCGATCAAGTATCACGTAACGTATTACCTCATCGGGGGTCAAATCCATTTCATCAACATATGGGCAACCAGCAGAACATGTGCCGCATTGGTAACAACCAAAAAGTTTTTCACCGCATAAATCTGTTACTTCTTGGGCTAATTCTCCTTTTTTGAAAATTATTTTCTGATGGATGTCTCGGTTTTTAGTTATTTGTTTTTTCCTCATAACTTAGGATTCCTCCCCAAGAAGAGCATTGACCATAACCTGAATTTGTTTGTTTTTAAATCCTTTCTGCTCTATAGCACCAGAAGGACATGCAGATGCACAAGCACCACAACCTTTACACAACGCCCGGTTAACTGTTGCAACAAGATGTTCTGGGTCATTTTGCCTTGGTTTGACTTCGATAGCAGTATAAGGACATATCCCTTCACAAGTCTGGCAACCACTGCAAAGGTCTTCGTTGACTTCAGCTACTTGCCCCTCTCCCTTCATTTTTTCTTGCATTATAGGAATTGCTGCTCGTGAAGCTGCTCCTTCTGATTGAGCAATTGAGTCAACCAGATTTTTTGGATAATGTGCAGCACCACACAAGTATATGCCATCAGTCGCAAAATCAAGCGGACGAATTTTTGCATGTGCCTCTAGGAAAAATCCTGCTACATCCGCGGGTATCTTAAGCATATTCTTTAAAGTCTCAGTTAAAACCTCACCCTCAGTATTGACAGTTAAAACTACTAAATCAGCTTGAAGTGTCATTTCTTCCCCGAGGATGTCATCAAATACCTTCACAGTAATAGGTCCATCCTTTGGATCGTTTTTATCAAGAATTACCTTAGGTTTCTTTTCTCCAGGATAACGAACGACAGTAACATGCTGTTTTTCTAGAACATCTGCATAATATTCTTCTTCTTCTTTTCCAAAAACACGCATGTCACGATAAAGAAGCCAGATTTTTGCACCAGGGAATTTTTCACTAATAAGTTTAGCGTTTTTAATGGAAACACCACAACCAATACGGCAGCAATATGGCCGTTCTTCGTCCATCGCACCAGCGCAGTTAACGATGACGACATTCTTAGGTTTCTTTTTGAGAGTGCCCTTTTTGATTTTTTCCTCAAGTTCAGTTTGGCTAAGAATATTATTATTTGTACCATAATGGTACTGGCCTTTAAGATCAACTTCTCGGAATCCAGTTGCAACAACTATTGTTCCAAACTCTACTTTTTTCTTTTTGCCTTTGTGCCTTATAGTCCCTTTGTAGTTCCCGATGAACCCATCGATATCAACTAGTTGTGCTTCAGTCATAAGGTTTATGAGTTTATTTTTTCTAATTTCTTTAATCAAAGAATCAATAATATCCTTTGCAGGGGTATCGGAAGGAAACATAGTGTAAAGATGCTTTAGGCGCCCACCAAGTTGTTTTTCTTTTTCAATAAGAATAGATTTCACACCCATATCTGCAAGAGCAATTGCTGCTTTCATCCCAGAAACTCCGCCACCTATGACAAGAACTTTTGGAATGATGGAGAATTCTTCTTCAGATAATGGCTCGAGAAGACTAACTTTTGCAACAGCTGCTTTGACAAGATCAAATGCTTTCTGTGTTGCCTTATCCCAATTATCAGAATGAACCCAACTACAATGATTACGTATGTTTGCCATTTCAAACAAGTATTTGTTTAAACCAGCTTCAAGGAGAGTATCCTGGAAGAGTCCACCATGTGTACGAGGAGAGCACGCAGCAACAATAATGCGATTAAGTTTTTTGTCTTTTATTGTATCGCGGATTTTTTTGCATGTATCTTCAGAACATGCAAACATTACGTGTTCTGCATAAGCTACATTTGGAAGTTTTTTAACACCTTCGGTAACTTTGTCGACATCGAGAAAACCTGCGATGTTTTTACCACAATGACAGATGAAAACACCGATACGTGGTTCTTCTTTTGATACATCTTTTTCAGGGGGAAACTCTCGGCCGATATGTCTTGCTCTATCTTTAATAGGAGCTACTGCTTTTGCTGCAGCACCGCTGGCCATACTTACACTATCAGGTATATCCTTTGGACCCTGAATGCAACCAGCTAGATATATTCCATCTTTTGTTGACTGAACAGGATTTTGTAAAAGATTATCTTGTTTGAAGAAACCATTTTCATCAACTTCGATTCCAAGTATCTCAGCAAGTTTTTTGTTTCCCTTTGCAGGGATAATGGATGTAGAAAGGACTAGCAGATCAACCTTATCATCTTTTATTTCCCCGCTCAGTGTATCCCTATAGCGAATCGTTAAACTCTTATCATTATTTTCATAAATGTTTGATGGCCTACCTCGAATATATTTCACACCGAGTTTTTTCGCATGGTCATAGTATTGTTGAAAATCTTTTCCATAGGCGCGGATATCCATATAATAAATGGTAATGTCTATCTCTGGATTTGATTCTTTGACGATGGATGCTTCCTTGGTTGCGTACATGCAGCACACACGTGAACAATACGGGTATCCTTGTTGTTCGCTTCGTGAGCCGACACACTGAATCCATCCGATTTTTTTTGGTTTTTTATAATCCGAGGGACGCAGGACCTTACCACTAGTTGGTCCAAATGAAGAAAGCAGTCGTTCGATTTGCATTGCGGTTAAGACGTTTTCATACTTCCCGTATCCATATTCTTTTCGAAGTTCTGTCGGTTCAAAGACTTCAAAACCAGTAGCGATTATAACACTACCCGCATGGACTTCTATCTCCTCGGATTTTTCAAGGAAACTAATCGCCTCTGGTTCGCAAACACGATCACAGCTTCCACAACCCACACAGTGTTCAATATCAATTGTGTAAACAATTGGAACGGCCTGGGGAAACTCGATATATGCTGCTTTACGAGTAGATATTTTTTCATCGAAGGGGCTTACGATGTCAACTGGGCAGACTTCTGCGCAATCTCCACATCCAGTACATTTATCGGGATCAACATATTTGCTTTTCTTCCATATCTGAGCAGTGAAATCACCTTTTTTACCACCTAATTTATTGAGTTCAGCATATGTGATAAGTTTAATGTTAGGGTGACGAGCGAGTTCTACCATTTTTGGTGCCGCTGTGCAAATACTGCAATCGTTTGTTGGGAATGTTTTATCAAGTTTAACCATCGATCCACCGATGGTTGAGGTTTTGTCGATGATTACAACTTGGTATCCTTTATCAGCAATGTCTAATGCTGATTGCATCCCTGAAATACCTGCACCAACAATGAGTACATCTGCGTTTATCACTCGTTTTTTCTTACGGGTCGATAGTTGAGCAATACCTTGGATTGTACTTTTAGGCGCGGGATTTTTATCCTCCATGAGCACGAGCTCTGGTTCTTCATAAAAATAATCTTCGCAAAGTGGAATACCTTGGTTATGGTCTCTTTTCTGATTATAGTCCTTTGAGGGCATTTTTCCCTGCCTCTAACCCTTTATCAAATGCTTTTTCATTAAGATCTTTAAACCTACTTGGAACACTATCAATAACAGCCTTCCTTACCGCATCTGGATCAAGAATCCCAAAAACACTGGTTGTTGCACCAACCATTACAATATTTGTAACAATTTTATTACCGAGATCTTCTGCGATTTGTTGTGCATGCACCTTATACAATGTTCGTCCAATATCGTGTCTTGGTACCAAATCTGGATCAACAAGGATGACGGTGTCACCTCTAATATCTTTGCGATACGCATCAAAAGATTCCTGAGACATAGCAACAAGGATATCGATACTTGTAGGACGCGGATATCCTATTTTTTCATCACTAATTATCACTTCAGATCTTGCGGCACCTCCACGCGCCTCAGGGCCATATGATTGTGATTGTACAGCATTATAATCCATGAAAACAGCTGCTGCCTTTCCAATGATAAAACCAGCAAGAATTACCCCTTGACCACCAAACCCACAGATACGGATTTCCTTCTTCATTTTTGTACCACCACCTTTGGTGTTATTGGTTTTTTATCTTTTTCAATGAGTCTGTTGACAAGTTTTTCGTATTGTTCAAAAAAGCCCGGTTTCTCAATATCCTGAAAAACACCGACAGGGAACATGTTTTTGACTTCTTCTTTTTCTTTATCAGTCCCATATGTCATAATGCGTTCATAATCCTCAATCAGTATAGTGTTGTTATCATACCATTCCCAGTGTTTTTTGATATCACCTAGTTTGTTACGCCGACCAAATGCTGTTGGGCATGGTGCTAAAAATTCTACAAGTGAGAAACCTTTCTTGTTTAGAGCGTCTTTAACTGATTTTATAGGCTGGTAGGGACGAGTAACAGTCCACCTTGCTACATAGTTTGCACCAAGTGCTTTTGCTAGATTACATATATCAAACGGTGGTTCAATATTACCATAAGGAGCCGTTGTTGCAATACTGCCAAGCGGCGCTGTAGGTGCAAGTTGTCCACCAGTCATTCCATAGATGAAATTATTAATCATTATTACGGTCATGTCAATATTTCGTCGCGCAGCATGTATGAAATGGTTTCCACCAATTCCAGCACAGTCTCCATCGCCAGTGAAAACGATGACTTTTAAATCAGGGTTTGCTGCCTTTATCCCAGTAGCAAATGCTATCGCTCGCCCATGTGTAGTATGAAGTCCATCTGCGTTAATATATCCTGGAAGTCTTGACGAGCATCCAATACCTGAAGCAAAAACTGTTTTTTCCATGTCCCAACCGAGTTCCTCAAGTGCCCAGAGTGTGTATTCAAGAACTACTCCGTGACCGCAGCCGTTACAAAAAATGGTGGGCCACATGCCCTCTCTAAGATATTTTTTATTTAATTCTTGAGCTGTTTTGACTTCGACCATCTACTTTTTCACCCCCAGATATTTTAAAAGTTCGTCAGGCAGATGCATCTCACCACCTATTTTTGGAGCGACCTCTACATCGCAATTCCCACAGGCCGCTTCGCGAACTGGATGATAAATTTGGCCGAGATTCATCTCAGGGACAATTATTTTTTCAACATTTTTTGCAAGATTTGCTATAATTTTCTCAGGGAATGGCCAGACGATTTTTAGCCTCAGCATTCCTACTTTTTTTCCTTTATTTCGCGCTATTTCCATAGCTGTTTCTGCTGGACGTGCTGATGCTCCATATGTTACAAACGCAATATCTGCATCGTTGAGATTTTGTTTTTCAACCATCACAAGTTTGTCTGCATCATCAGATATCTTACTGGTGATTCTCTCCACAAGCTTTTCGTGGTCTTTTTGCTTGTCCGTTGCTGGGAAACCTTTCTCATTATGGGTTAAACCGGTGACATATGTTTTATATCCTGTTCCAAATGTTGGAAAATCAGGTATTTTACAATCTTTTCTTGTTTGGGAGTTTGTAAATGGGATAAATTTGTTTTTTGCAATGGTCGCTTCCACTCGATTGATAATCTTCAGATCTTTTTCGTCAGGAATTATAATACGTTCACGAAGATGCCCTACTTCACCATCGGTCATAACACAAACAGGGTTACGATATTTTTCAGATAGATTAAACGCTTCAATAGTGAAATCTAGACATTCTTGAACAGTACTCGGTGCTAATGCAATCGCCTCTATATCACCATGTGTTCCCCAACGAGCTTGCATCATATCTCCCTGGGCACCCAGCGTTGGTTGTCCAGTACTAGGTCCTGTTCGCTGAACATTAACGATTACACAAGGTGTTTCAGTCATCACTGCATAACCATAGTTCTCCATCATTAGTGAAAAGCCTGGGCCTGATGTTGCGGTCATTGATTTTGCACCGCCCCAAGCAGCGCCTATAACTGCTGCGATACTACCTATTTCATCTTCCATTTGAATATAGGTTCCACTCACTCTAGGTAGCAATCGTGCCATTCCTTCAGCCAATTCAGAAGCAGGAGTTATAGGATACCCACCAAAAAATGAACAACCTGCTAAGATGCCTCCGTACACGCAGGCCATATCACCTAATGTAAATTGTACTTTGTTTCCCAATACTTCCCTTATTCTTTTAGGATCTCGTTTGTATATCATACTATTTCCTTCCTCCTACTGGTCTTAGAAGGGATTTTTTCTCATCTTTCTTTTTTTCTTCAGGAATAACAGTTATTGCAAGATCTGGACACAGTAGTTCGCAGAGTCTGCAATAATTGCATTCGTTAATTTTCTTTAATTTTGGTGGGCGAATTCCACGTTTGTTAAGTTTGTCAGATTCTTCAAGCGCATTCACGGGACAACGTTCTATACAGACTCTGCAGCCTTTGCACCAATCGTCTTTTACTTCGATCATTTTAGCTTCCTCAAAGAATATCAAGTGATCTTGAAATAGCCATTTCACCACGATATTCTGGTAGAATTATTGGTGCTGTTTTCTTTGGTTTAATTCCAGCGTTATAAAGCATCTTGTTGTATTTATCAAGATGACTTAGCGTAAGTTTTCCGATTTTTGCTTTTTTTACATACTTTGCAGCATAAATTCCCGCGCGTCTTCCAAACACATTGAAGTCAAGGAGCGAATTACCCATCAGTCTATTCTTACCATGCACTCCGCCAGTAACTTCACCTGCAGCAAAGAGCCCGGGTATTCTGGTTTCACATTTTTCATTTATTTCAACTCCACCATTTTGATAGTGAAGCGTTGGATACACAAGAATTGGATGTTTTGTTAAATCTATTCCAAATCGTTTAAACTTTCGAACTTCTCCTGAAAGTTTTGTTGCAATGGTTCCTGCTCCATGAATAATCTCGATCATCGGGGTGTCAAGCCACACACCCGGCATGCCTGTCGGTGTTACTATTCCGCGTCCCTCTTTGCATTCACGTATAAGTGCTGCTGATTCTACATCACGAGGCTCGAGTGGAAAAACAAACGGATTGCCATCTGCGTTGAGTGGTATTGCACCTAGTCCTCTGATTTTTTCAGTTGAAAGAATACCAACAATAGGCTCTGGAAATGCATCACCCGTAGGGTGAATCTGGATAGTATCAAGATCAAGGAGGTTTGCACCTACGTGGTAAGCCATTACAAGACCATCGCCAGTGGCGCCATAGTGATTTGTAGTAGGATAATTGGAAAGGTGAAGTCTTCCACTTCCACCTGTTGCAAGAATAGTTGCTTTAGCACGTATTACATAATATTCATATGTCTCGAGATTGTATGCAACTGCCCCAGCAACCTGCCCTTTATCATCCATGATAAGTTCTACTATTGGAGAAAATTCAAGCACAGGGATTTGCAGATTTCTTGCACAATCTCTGATGTTTCGCATGATTTCCATGCCTGAATAATCTTTACAGCTATGCATCCGATTCCGACAGGTCCCACCACCTGAAAGCTCTTGGAATTCTCCATCATCCATTCTATCGTACATGACGCCAAGGCTTTCATGCCAATCGATAATGCGTGGAGCATCAAGAGCTAGAGCACGGGCAAGTTCAGGTTTATTGGTAAAGTGTCCACCTCCATAGATGTCTAGATAGTGGAGTGTCGGGTTATCATCAGGTCGATCAGCAGCCTGAATTCCACCTTGCGCCATCATGGAATTTGCATCACCATGACGAAGCTTGGTGACAATCAAAATTTTGTCCTTCGGAACTCCAGATTCATAAGCAAAGAGAGCAGCAACAGTACCTGCACCACCACCGCCAATGATCAAAAGATCGACATCATAATCAATTTTACTTAAATCAACATCTTTTGGATTAAGAACAGGAATAGCCTCCAATAAATCGACAATACCATTGTAAAGAATCTGTCCTTTGTCAATCCCTACACGCAATTCACGACGAGTTCCCTTCATATAATCAGGGTGATATTTAGTAAGTATTTCTTCTCGTTCTTTCATGCTCATCGGTTTTACAGGATGTTTCATGTTGTAATCTCGTTTTTTCTCAACGAGTTTTATCGACTCCAACATATATTCAGGGTAACCATCAATCATTTTCAACGTTAGTCACCCCCTATTTCTGCGGTCTCTTCTGCTTCGATTTTACGGTTCTTGTAAAGCTCCATAATTTCGTTCTTCGGCATTTTTGTAAGCCTCTCGATTTCACTATCATATTTACGGTTATCTATCTCTTTAAGACGTTTTGCCAGATTCTTAGATTTTGGATCGAGATATTTGCCGCGAAGTCGACGTGCAAGTTGAGCTAAATGATAATGTTTTATATCTGCAGGGCAACGCATAGTACAAAGTCCACATTGAATACAATCAAACGAAAGTTCAGCACATCTTGCGATATCACCACGAATTGCCATCTGGATGTATTTCATAGTTTCAATATCCTGCGGACAAGATTTAGTACAAGTATTACAAGACACACAACGAGCAATCTCAGGATACATCTCTAATAAAATAGTATCACTTGGTTCAATTTTGTCAATGTCATATTCCGCTTTTGAAGCTGGAACGAAAGGAAGCTGTGCAAGGTACATTTTGTCTTCAACAACTTTCTGACAGGCAAGATCGAAACCAAGTTTCTGCTCGTCTTCAATACGATATACTGTAGAACAAGCACCGCAAAAACCAGCTCGGCAACCACAACCACGAATAAAACGATAGCCCGCATATTCCAACGCTTTCATTATGGTGAGTCCAGCAGGAACTTTGTAACTTTTTCCCATAATGAAGACTTCAACATCGTTGACTTTTATTCCGTCATCATTAGATTTTTTCTTTTTCTCTTTTGGTTTTTCAACAAGGATTTGACTAATTTTGTTCATGTTAAAAGCCCCACAACATTTTCATAACGTGAGCATAAAAAAGTAATCACAGGGTACCCTGTGGCAATGCCTTCATATGCGGCATTCTCCGCAATGGTATTTACCAGAATGGTTCCTCCCACGCGATGCAAATTCGTATCAAAACCATCCATTATAAATCTTTTGTAAAAAATATCATAAAAATAAGAATAAATCATTTATTTGTATAATGGATAATATATATGACAAAAGCTGCTCTAATTGCTAGCAGTATTTATTATTTTTGATATTTTGATAATAAAGTTTATATTTGAAAATACCTTATTCTTATGTGAAATCAAAATGAAAAAAGTAGAATTAACACCAAAAGAAAAACAAATACTGTATGGCCTAGTAAAATATCCGCAAATGACAGACAAACAACTATCTGAAGAATTAAAAATAAAACACTCCACCACTACAGCAATACGTCACAGACTAAAAGAAAACGAATATTTTAGAAGATTAATCATCCCAAAACTACAAAATATGGGGTGCCAAATGTTAGTGGTAATTTATACTAACTTTAGCCCACTTATACCTCTCGAAGAACGTGTAGAAATAACAGGAAAAACAATTGAGGTATTTGAAGAAATATTCTTTTCAGTAGGCGAACAAGATAAAGGATTTTCATTGAGTCTTACAAAAGATTATGCAACCATTGGACGAATTAATGATATTAGAACTCAGACATTCGGCGGACGAGGACTATTAGAAGATAAATATCCAAGCATGGTTGTATTTCCTTTTGAAATTAGTAAAATATATCGTTTCTTTGATTTTTTCCCATTGCTGAGAAAAACCTTCAAAATAGAGCCAGAGAAAGATGACGAAATTTTGAATTTAGCTTTTATAAATACAACAAATGTGAATTTTTCTGAAACCGAAAAAAATGTTTTTTGCATGATGATTAGCTACCCAGAAATGTCAGATAGCGACATTGGTCGAGAGATAGGTGTTTCTCGGCATACAGCTTCCCGACTTCGTCGCAGGTTTGAAGAAAAAAATTTAATCAGATATATATGTCTCCCTAATCTTCAAAAAATAGGTTTTGAAATTCTCGTTTTTAGTCATATTCGTTTTGACCCCAAAAACCCACCGAATATGGATAATGATGAAGCGGCTTTGCTGATGAGTGATTCTACTGTTTTTTTTGCAAGTAGAATGTTTGAAGCAGTCATGGTATCAATCTATCAAGACTATGATGACTATAAAAGTGATATGATGAAAATCACACAAGTCTTGAAGGAAAACCGTTGGGTTGCACAGGATCCTATTGTCAGATCATATGGTTTGAACAATATGGTTTTTATCAAAGATCTCAAATTTGCTCCGATTACTCATAAAATTGTTGGCTGTGATTTCTGGGTTAAAAAGCTCTTAAATATTTGAATTTACATTCACTCTGCTATGAAACTTTTTGAATATCGGGGGAAGGAACTGTTTAAGAAATATGATATTGCAGTTCCAAATGGCAGGCTAGTGAACAATGAAAAAGATTTTTCTGGTTTGAATTTTCCCTTTGTTTTGAAAGCTCAGGTTCCTATTGGTGGCAGGGGTAAAGCAGGTGGTATAAAATCAGCTGAAAATTTTGAGGATGCTAAAGAGCATTTTTCAAAAATCATGGGAATGGATATCAAAGGATATGCGGTAAAAAAAGTCTACGTTGAAGAGAAAGTTGCCATTAAAAAAGAACTGTATTTGAGCATCATGCTGGATAGAAGCAAACGAATGCCTCTCATCATGATTAGCGACGAGGGAGGCATGGACATCGAAAGTGTTCCAGATAACAAAATTTTCAAAGAATGGATCAACCCTCTAATTGGCATTCAATCCTTCAATATTCGCAATCTTGTTTCTAAACTAAATCTCGAAAAGGAAGAAGGAAGAGAAATTTCGAAAGTGATCACAAATATGTATAGACTGTTTAGAGCGTATGATTGTGAACTGGTTGAAATTAATCCACTGATCATCAAAACCGATGGTGGTGCGATGGCGCTTGATTCTAAAGTAATTATCAATGACGATGCATTGTTTAGGCATCTGGATATCGTTCCTGAGCATGTCGAATTAACTCCCCTTGAGAAGGATGCTAAGGAGAAAGGTATCACGTTCATTCAGTTGGATGGTAATATTGGTGTGATTGCTAATGGTGCAGGTCTTACTATGGCTACGCTTGATGCGTTGACTCATTTTAAAGGCAAGGGCGGCGTATTTTTAGACCTTGGTGGGACTGATGATCCTGAAAAAGTAAAACAGGCATTTGAGTTGATGAAGAAAGCAAAACCTAAGGTTATTTTTTTGAATTTATTTGGCGGTATAACTAAATGTGATACTGTTGCAAAAGGTGTTAAAGCGGTTATTACTAAAGAGGGGATTGATTGTCCTGTTATTACTCGTATTAAGGGTATGAATGAGGATATTGCAAAGGATATTTTGAAGGACGCAGGGCTTATTACAGCGACAACTTTGGAGGACGCAGCGAAAAGGTCGTCTGATATGGCAGGGGGTGTGTAGATGGCAATTTTTGTTGATGAGAAAAATAAGGTTGTTGTTCAAGGTGCAACCGGTCATCAGGGCGTGTTTCATATCGGTGAGATGAAAACCTTTGGTACCAAGGTTGTTGCGGGTGTTACTCCGGGTAAAGCAGGTGAAGAGGTTCATGGTGTTCCGGTTTTTGATAATGTTCAAGAGGCAGTTGATAAAACAGGAGCAAACACTTCTTTGATTTTGGTTCCAGCAAAATTTGCAAAAGATGCTGTGTTTGAGGCACTTGACGCAGATATAAAGACGGTTGTAGTGATAACAGAAAATATACCTTTCCATGATGCCATGGAGTTTGTTCATTATGCAAAATACAAAGATGCGGTTTTAATTGGTCCGAATTGTCCTGGTATTGCAAGCCCTGGTAAAACAAAGATTGGTATATTGCCTGGTAGTATTTTCAAGAAGGGAAATGTTGGTGTTGCTAGTCGCTCTGGAACATTAACATATGAGATTGTAAATGCATTAAGCGAAAAAAATATGGGTCAGAGTACCTGTGTTGGCCTCGGTGGTGATCCAATTGTTGGTACTACTTTTATTGATGCGTTGAATGCATTTGAGAAAGACAAACATACAAAGGCAGTAGTGTTAGTTGGTGAGATCGGTGGCACTGCTGAGGAAGATGCTGCTGAATATATTACTGAGCACATTAGTAAACCGGTGTTTGCCTTTATTGCGGGAAGAACGGCACCACCTGGAAAACGTATGGGTCATGCTGGTGCCATTATAGCAAGAGGAAAAGGAACTGCTGAATCAAAAATTAAAGCCTTTGAAAAAGCAGATGTTAAACTTGCAAAATTTCCTACAGACGTAGCAGATCTCGTTGAAAAGTATGGCTAAATAATCTATGTGAAAATTCTTTTTTCTAACGAGTTTTTGTGATAGGTAGTTTCATATATTACATTTTAAATAACAACATCAAAGTTTTGGAGGTAAACATTTTATGCCTGATGAAAAGAAAGGAAAAGTCGAAGGAGCTGCTGAAAAAACCGGTGAAGTCGTAGGTAAAGGAATTAAGACTGGTTGGGGAGCAGTTAAAGGTCTAGGTAAAGGTTTAAAGAAAGGCATTACAAACAAGGAAGATGAAGAGAAATAAAAATCTTCTTTTTTATTTTTTCAATGTTATGCCTAGCAGTTTTTATGAATGCTCTATTTTTTAAACTATAGAATTTATATAGAAGATTATTCTATGTTTCATTAAGTGAATTCACCCAGATGGGCCCCATCCAAGCAGCTCCTTTATTTGTTTGAAGAACACGTATATAATATACATCTCGTCCACCAGTATTTTGTTCCTCATCCCAAGTCATACCAGTAATTGGTTCTTTGTCAATTACTGTAAAATTTATTTTATAATGTGATAGATTTTGTGGATCTTGACCAAGTCCTTCCATAACAAAATAAGTTTGATTGTTTTTTACAACTGTTATGTTACTTATTGGTGCAGTACCAGCAACTGAACAATTAATAATTCTTGGAGAATTAACACCAGAAACATATACTTCAGATCCGTCGCCAATTGTTTGACCATTGATACTAAAATCCATAATCATTCGATTAACATTAGTAACAGCAATGCATTTCCTGTCTTTCAAAGAATTAAAAATTTCTTCTCTTGTAAAACTTTTTGCAAAAACACCTGTTATTCCACCAGGAGTATAGGTTTTATCAAACTTGTTTTGTCGTAATTCTCTCCAAAATTCTATTTTACTACGTAAACCGGTATAAAATGGTAAGAGAAACAATACACGATATGAACTAGGCTCAGTTAGATACGCAGGCATGACGGGCAGGTGATGGCCAGGATGCCCCTCGTGATCATCTGATCCTGCCATAAAACCAACTTTATATCCCATTGCTAGCGCATCTTGAACTGAATGACCTGATTCATTTGTTTGTTTATCATAATATAACACAGGATTTCCCTGTTCGTTAAGCATTTCACTGGAACCTCTATATTGGTATATTTCAACTAGTGGAACCATCTCTGGGTCATAATATTCAGTATCCCATCCCATATTTTCTGAAATTAAATGATGAGGAATAGTAAATACGTCATGACCTGTTCTGTTTTTCCAGTCTTTTAACAACTCCCAAAATTCTTCAAGTTTGTCTCTTTCCTTTATAATAATTGGAAAGCATTCTGCATCATCAACAGTGTTAAAATATGCGTTATGATGCCCTAAAGAACTTGAATATTCGTAAGAAAGAAGCGTAACAAACTTTCCAGGTTCATAGAATTTATTAACAGCTTCTTTTGCCTTTTCGAAGCCATTAAATCTTTTATAATCCAAACCTCCGTTTACATTAAAATATCCCCCTCCATAGGTCCACCAAAAATCAACATGATCTGAATATGAGCAAAAATCGAGCATGCTTATATCTCTAGCATATGTATAATCGTAATCAAGGGTTCCTCGTCCATCAGAATTATCACTATGACAATGAAGTTCTCCCCAGTACCATTTGTATTCAGATTCTTCTTCTGTAACTTTTACAGGATTGCTCACTGCATAGATATCATTTTTTTCATCTCTGACTATTACATAGTGTATACCTGGTGTGTTAAATATCACACTGTTCTCAAATGTTTTTACTCCTGAATCTATTATTTTAAAAGAGTATGGCTTTGGGAGAATTGCTTTATTATCAGTAGATGAAAAGGAGATAACGCTGCTGAATATTTTTTTACATATTCTCTCAGCCCAATCCCATGCTTCGATAGTGATGCGAATTGGTTGTCCAACTATCGCATTTGATGGCAGTACACAGTAGAGCTGGGAATATGAGTTATTTAAAAAATATGAAATATTATTATTTACTTCCTTGCTCACGGCAATTATATTTGTACTTGATAAAATGATTAATGCAATAACAGTTACTGAAAGCAGTGTTAATCTTTTTTTATTTATATGGGGGTTTTTTCCTAACGGCATTGGATTATGGTTGTTTTAAGTCATATATATTACTTTCTTTAATAATATATAATATATAAAAAGAAATATTTCATCAGGATCCTTTTTATCTAAGCATATTGGATATGCGCCTACCCCCCATGTAAAATGGATAAAGTTTCATTGTATCTTTGCCTGGTTTTATTGCTTTTTCCAGTGGTTGTTTTTCATCGATTTCGTCCATAAAAATCCACTTCGGCCAAAAGATAGCATGGATTACCTTGCCTGATGTATATTACTATCTCACTTTATGATTTACAAATAAGAAAAATTTGTATATTTAGATTGTTTGAAGAAACGATTTTATGAAATCAGCGGTTGTTGTATTTGTGAGAATATCTTTGTAAAAACTTGTAATTTTATGAATGGTTGTTGAGTAACTTGCTGACCATCTATATAGAGAACAGGTGTTTTCATATATACTGCTATTTCCTCAAAATCGCTAGGATCGTTTTTATTGAATATTTTTACTGTTCCAGTGAACTCACTTTTTTCAGATGGTGCTACAACAGATACTTGTACGGTTATTGTCCCGTCTTCAGGTTTTAGGTTATTACCACTCATTGGTGTAAAAGTCCATTCGCCCCAATCTGGCCATTCTGTGACTTCCCAATCAAGCTCTGAGGTTGGTTCTCCTATGTTTTCAACTGTAAAACTACCTGTTACTGTAGCACCTGCTTTTACACTTGGCCAATTTAGGCTTCCTTCACAGTTTAGATCAGGATATAATTGTGTGTATTCTCCAGTCATTGCTTTAATACAGAAATTTGCTGATTCATCCCAGCTCGGGTTAGTAAAAGAATAATCATAGAGATCTAGCCAAGTTGAACCAGATTTGTAGTAACTCTCACCAGGGTTTGCGTCTGATTCAACAATAACTCTCGATGAGGAGCCGAGAAGAACTGGAACATCCGATGTTCTATCTATAGGATGACCTCCTAAGCTTAATTGAACATAAATATAGAAATTATCACCACTTAAAATGCTCACAGGATCATCTAAATCAATTGTATGAAATCCATGGTACTGAATATTTCCAGATTTTGATGAAAGTTCATCAAGTAATTGACCGCTTTCAAATCTATCATATATCTTTAGTACATAATCGACATCGTCAGCAGCAGTGAAAAATGATACAGCGACAAGTGTTTCATCTTCAGTTGTTGTAAACGCGTTAAAAGCTTCAGAAATATCAGAGATTGTATCTCTCCATCCGTGATAATCATGGTAATAGTAAGTTCCATATGGTTCATATTCTACATTTTGAAATGATACAGCGCCCATTTGTGGTTCTTGCGCGCACCATTTGTCATAATAGGAAATCCAAAAAAAACCATTTTGCCCAAAGCCTGTTCCCCAGCTGTTTTTACAAAGCCATGCACCAGGACTGGATGCCGCGGTTACTTTTGTATCATCCCAACCACAAATTGCAACTGCATGATTCGGAAGTTCTGAGGACGATGGAGGCTGATAATGAGAATTAGTACCATAATTATAATATCCCCAGCACATTGCAGTTCCTATAACCCCATCTGACATCAATCTATATTTTATAGTATCAATATTGCTAAGATCATATCCTGCTACATACCACTCAATATCTTTTGCGTAGTAGTGATGATAATCAGGGTCATTTCTTGCGCAAGGAGTTGTTAACTGATAGTAAGGTGCATCAATTTCACGAACAGCTCCTTCGCCTCTAGTTATATAAGCTGAAGAAACCATGTAATCTCCTCCCCAATGAGGGTCTATTCCACCTCCACCGGGATCATCATCATTGTTATATGTGTTAAAACCGTTCCACCAATCAAGATGAGCTTCAGATAAATCTGGTTCTCCTGTTTCACCAGCGGCAATCCAATTTCCGGTCATCATAAGATTCCCTTCCATTGCTGCCATAACACCGTGACACCAACAGGTTCCATAAGAACCCTGATCTCTTACTCCAGACACATAATTATTTCCACCTACATTTCTCAAATCAAACTGACTTGGTGGATCCATTGAAGGTGCAATACTTTCATTTTTTATGTTATAGGGTTTATTTGGCAAACCGATTGTCGTTGGAAATGTAAAAACCGTACACACTAGTACAATAATCAACAGCTTCAAAAATATATTATATCTATTCATATTTTTTCTCCCCTTGCACATTTTTACAATATTAACAGATGTTAATGCTTATTTGATATATAAGTTTGAGCGTTTATACAAGTTATTATTTATCTAACTTACATGTAATGAAACAAATAATTAAATTCTTATATCAAACTTCAAATAACAATAGTTATAATTTGGGGGGGTGGCAATATGTTATGGCTGAAGAAAAGAAAGGAAAAGTTGAGGGAGAAATATGAAAAAACAAATATTGATTTTATTCTTAATTTTTTTGTTGATTATACCGCTTGTTGGCTCTGTTTTAGCAAAAGTTGATGAGCCGACTCCACCAACTCAACCTTCTAGTGGTCCTGGTGGATCAGATTATTCACATGCTAGTGTGATAATATCTAGATATAACTGGGGTGCCCAACAGTATTGGATTTTTGAGCCTGATTCACCAAAACCAGAGTCTGCGTCACTCATTGCTTTTAATCATGGTTGGAGCGCTTTTTACCCAATTTTCTATATAGAATGGATTAAACACATTGTAAAGAAAGGCAATATTGTTGTGTATCCACGTTATCAACTAGGTTTTTCAATAGGATTCAAACAGTTTACCTCAAATGCTATAAACGCAGTAAAAGACGCAATAAAGGAACTTGAAACGGGAGATCATGTACGTCCTGAACTTGACAAGTTTGCAATTGTAGGCCATTCACTTGGTGGTGGCATCACAGCTTATATGGCTGCTCTTGCAAGTGAATCTGAATTACCAATACCAAAGGCCATTATGCCCGTACAACCAGCGATTCCTTTTGGGCCATTAGTTAATTTAAGTAAGATACCAAGTGAAACCTTGATGGTTGTAGTAGTTGGCGAAGATGACACAGTTGTTGGAGATAAATCAGGAAAAACTATCTTTTATGACTCAAAACAGATACCGCTATCACAAAAAGATTTTGTCATTCAAATAACAGACAAATATGGTAAACCTGATTTGGTTGCTGATCATGTCGCTCCTCTATGTCTCCCGTTTTTAAATGCAGTTGATGCAATGGATTACTACTCAACTTGGAAGCTTTTTGATGCTCTAACAGATTATGCTTTCTATGGAATCAACGGCGAATATTGTCTTGGTAACACTTCGCAGCAAAGATTTATGGGGTTATGGAGTGACGGGACGCCTGTTAAAGAATTAGTTGTTACCGACGCACCATAAAGTTTGAGATGCCTGCAATTGAAGAAAAAGAGTACTGAAAAACAAACATATTTATAGGAGGACTTACACAATATATATGGGGGTAGAGATAAGAACTAATTTCTTATCAATAAAGAGATTTATTCTGCATCCTGTCTCCTCACAGGATCTCATTTTTCTACCCCCCTCATCTGTCTATGTTAAGTAATATAACTTTAGTTTAAAAAGTATTCTTTTAACTAAGATTTTATTCCTTATTTTATTGGAGAGAAATGATGCCATTGTAAAACTATGATTTTGTATGTAAATTGTTAGATTATTTATACGCTCTAACTTTTATGCTTGTGATTTTTCCAACAAGTCTTTTATCGATTTCTTTTTCGGTATAGCGATTTTGGTTGACAATTTCAACGTTACGAAAACCAGCTTTCTTTATAGTATCTATATACTCTTTTTTTTCTAGTGCACCGGCAATGCATCCACTCCATGCATCAAAACTTTTCTTAATATCATCTGGTAGAGTTCCTTCAGTTACCAAATCAGAAACCATTAATCTACCACCTGGTTTCAGTACCCTGAATGCTTCTTTGAATGTCTGAAGTTTATCAGGGGATAGGTTGATTACACAGTTACTGATTATTACATCCACAGTGTTGTCTCTAACTGGGAGATTTTCGATCTCGCCGTATCTGAATTCCACATTTTTGTAGCCATTTTCTTTGGCTATTTTCTCTGATCTCTTAATCATTTCTTCAGTCATGTCAACACCAATGACACGCCCATTCTCACCAACTTTGTTTGCCGCTAAAAAAACATCTATGCCTGCTCCAGAACCTAAATCAAGGACGGTTTCTCCTTCTTTTAACTCTGCTAACGCAGTTGGATTTCCACAGCCTAAACCCATGATAGCTGATTCTGGAATGTTTTTAAGTTCATTTGTAGAGTAACCGATGGATCTCGTTTTTTTAGCGATATCATCCTTTTTAGAATTGCAGGTTGGACAACATGATATATTTTCCTGAGCGAAAATTCCATATCGTTTCTTCACTGCTTTTTTGATTTCTTTATCATCCATATGACTTCTCGTTCAATAATTTGTTTAGGTTTTTAATAGTTCCTATCTTGTATTAAGGTTATTTCCAACATTGATAAGAGCAGTATTAGTAAAGAATAAATCATAAAGGCAAATTAATAAATGAGTATTTTATTAGAGCAGAAGATAAATTAATAACAATTTATTATATTCAAGTAAATATCTGCAGGGATATAGATGGGATCCAATAAAATATATCTAAGAATTTTTTTACCATTTATTTTTTTCCTGTTTTTACCAATAACATACTCGCCATCTATTTACGCACAGGAGTACTATGCAGATATAACAATAGAAGTAGATCCATCAGGTTTTATAACAATCAATGGTATAACTAATCATCCAGATTTATTGGCAAATGACACGCAGATTTATACATCAAAAAAACAAAGTTACTGGTTATTAAATATTACAAAAGAAGAGGTTTTTTCTGATTTTGTTTATGCTCTAACTTTACCGAAAGATTCATCTATAAATTACATAAAATCATCAGGTTTTATTAGAATAGAAGAAAATCAAGGTAATTTATTGGTTAAAGGTTTTGGTGAGAATGAATCTTTTTCTATAATAGTTCAATATCAAACAGAAAGACTACCGGAGGAGGGCGAAATAATACAACTTAATTCAATGCACATCATATTAGCTATATCAATAATCATCTTAACTATAATATTAGTTATTATGTTTGTAAAAGGAAAAAAAGATAACAGAACAGTTGAAAAACAAGAACAGGCTGAAATCAATCAAGATTTTAAAGGATTAAATGAAAGACAAAAACAAATTATGAAACTACTGATGGAAAGAAAAATACCTCTAACACAAACCGATATTCAAAAAGAATTAAACATACCAAAAGCTTCTGTTTCAAGAAATATCCATAGGTTAGAACGTAGAGGATTGATAGAGAAAGAACAAATAGGTATGTCAAACTTGATTAGATTGAAAAAAATATAGTTGTTTCTTGTTTGTTCCGGTTTGTTCCGCTTTTTTTCGGTTAAAATATATATGCTGTTTCATCCAATATTCACTCAAGGTGATTAATAATATGAAAAAAATATTGATTGGGATATTGGCGCTGGTGCTTATGACCTCGATGATTCAATATGCAATTGCAGATGAACCCGAAGAGGTATCTGAAGAAGAGATAACGATAATGAAAGATCAAATAGGTGCACAAATAAGATTATTACAACTAGAGAAAGCTATAACAAAGAATATTATTAAAGGTGAAATGCTCGTAGAAGTGCTAAAAGGAATAGAATATAACACAACTGCATTGGAGGCAATACTTGCTGAATTAGAGATCTTAAAAGAAGAAGTACAATCGGCTGATCCGAATTCAACTGATGCAGTGGAAATATTTGTTGATTTAAAAAGTGATGCTATTGAATTGACGAAAGAGTTTAAAGATGCAATAGCTGAGATATTAGATGAACAAACAAAAGAGGAATTAAGAGAAAGAATCAGAGAAATGGTTTGTGAACAAGTCCAAAATCTCAGTAAAAAGATTCAGAATCGTATACGGCAGTTTAATAGAAATCAATTGTATAGAATATACTCGATTATTGGAGGAAATAATACTTCTTTGGCAGATGGATATCAAAATGGCACTATAGCGGTTGAGCAGGTTAAATTACAGATTAGCAAGATGGTTAATCAAATGACCAAGGAAAAGAAAAATCAAGTGTTTTCAGAATTAAAAGAAACTAGGATAAGGAATATGATAGAATCTCAGATACATATGGAGAATATTACTGAGGGTTTTCAAGAAAGAAAAGAAGTTCGATTAAGAAATAGATTTGAGTACATACAGAATATGTCTGGTTATCAATTAAAATATGAAATGCAGAACAGATTGATGAACAGATTAAACAACACAACACAGAGTGGTGATAATGGTTATGGTGGCAATGGCGAGGGTGGTTCCAGTGGACAACAGGGGGGGCAGTGGTAAACTATGAATAGAAAGGTAGTAGGAGTAGTTTTAGGGGTGATTTTAGTGTTATCATCTTTACTTATTTTTAGTGTTTTAACAAATTATTCAGATGATGACGACTATATAGAAAAACAAAGCGATGCTGATCCTGATGAGATGGGTGACGAAATCGATAATAATTTTTTAGAAGAAGATGACGAGATAGAAATCGGAGAAATGGTTTAAACATCTTCTTTTATCTTTTTTTATTTTTATAGTATTTAGATTGTTATTTTTTTTTTGATATTTATTACATATTAAATTAGGAAACATTTAAATTAATCTTTTATATTATAACCTTTTGATTTTTAGGGAGGTAGAATATGAATAAGAGAAGTATAGCTTATTTTGTGGCAGGGCTACTATTAATAAGTAGTTTTGCTGCAATAGGAATGAGTAAAGAAGCTGGTGTTTTAAAATTAAGAAATATAAATACGAACGTTAAAAACATAAATCTAGATTTGGATTTTTCAGTACCAATTGTCTCGCAAGTAGAGATAGATCAAGAGACATATACCAAGTTAGAAGTCGCAGGTGCAGGCACTAGTTTGTATAAGGCAGGAAGGCCCATAATGCCATATTATTCTACTACTTACGAGCTTCCTTTTGGATCAAAAATCCTAAACATTGAATGCACAACCAGCCAGGTACACCTAGAGGCGATTCAATATTATATATTGCCTGCCCCTCAACTAGTGCCAGTGATAGCAAATGAAGAAAGCGGTGTCGCTGAATATTTAATGGATGAAACTGTTTACAATTCTGCAGAGCCATTCCCGACTAACTGGTTTGATTACTACAGTAGCGGTGGACTTAACGGCAATGGTGAGCATAAGACCTTTTTAACAATACGCGCATTTCCAGTGAAATACAGCCCTGCAGCTGGTACTATCCAATACGTAGAAAATCTTGCATTAACAGTAACATACCAAACATCTTTTACAAACCCGATTCCTGCCACTGCTTCATATGATCTGGTGATTATAGCGCCACAAAAGTTTTCTAACAATTTAGAGAAGCTAGTCACTTTCAAGAATTCTAAAGGTGTCGAGACTGTTCTTAAGACGACAGAGGATATTTATAGCGAATTCAGCGGTGTTGATAAACCTGAGAAAATAAAGTATTTCATAAAATATGCCCTTGAAAATTTGAGTATAAAATATGTACTTCTTGTCGGCGGCCTTGACTCATATGTCTATGCTATTGCAAGAGATGATACTAACCAGGGTTCTAAGGATTGGCATGTGCCTGTTAGATATACAAACCTCAAAGAGAGTGGAGTTGCTGATGACGGTTTTATAAGCGACCTTTACTACGCTGATATATATGATTCTGAGGGTAATTTCTCTAGTTGGGATTCAAATGGCGATGGTATATTTGCAAAATGGTACGGCGTTGGTAAAGATATACTTGATCTTTATCCTGATGTTTACGTTGGACGTCTTGCTTGTGCAAATAATTTTGAAGTTAAAATCATGGTAAACAAAATAATTAATTACGAGAAAGGAACTGATTCCTCTTGGTTTAACAAGATGGTCGTAGTCGGTGGTGACACATTTAATGACGTTGCCTCAACCAATTACTATGAGGGCGAGGTTGAAAACCAAAAAGCATTGGATTACATGACTGGTTTTACGCCAGTAAAAGTCTGGGCATCTCACAGAAATACCAGTGGTCTTGTCCCGATACCCAGAGATATCATAAAAGCTATTTCACAGGGCTGTGGATTTTTGGCTTTCGCTGGACATGGAAGTCCTGAAAGGTGGAATACATACTGGCCAGAAGCATTTGATGAAGAACGAGCAAAAGGCATATATTATTACGCTTTTCCTCTCATTCATAACGGAGGTAAACTACCAGTCTGTGTAGTTGGTGGTTGCCATAATAGCCAGTTCAATGTTACCATGACAGGATATTTACGGGGAGAACCATGGGTTTACAGTCCTGTTCCGCAATGTTTTAGCTGGTTGTTAGCTCGTAAGATTGGAGGAGGCACCATTTGTACACTTGGGAATACAGGTCTTGGATACGGAGCTGTAGGCGAACATGGAGATCTAAACGGCGATGGCATAAATGAACCTGATTGTGTAGAAGCATTGGGCGGGTATATTGAAAGCCAGTTTTTCAAATCATATGGAGTCGATGGTTTAGATGTTCTAGGTGATGTATGGAATCAAGCAATTATAACTTATCTTGCAGCTTTTCCACCTATGTCTGATCAACTGGATTGTAAAACCGTGGAGCAATGGCCAATCTTGGGTGATCCAAGTCTACAGATAGGTGGATACCCAGCTGCCGCAGGACTTAAAGCAAACATAGAAAATATGGCCAGCGGTGCGGAGGCAAGCATTGGCGAATCTGTAGAACTTAAAGCAACAGCATCGGATGGCCAGGGACCATACACATATGCATGGGATTTGGATGAAGATGGGCTATACGATGATGCTACTGGAACAACGGCTTACAAGAGCTGGTTCATACCTGGTGTCTACTGGGTTAGCCTGAAAGTTACCGATGCCAATGGTAACGTCGCTATATATGATACCATTGTAGGTGTTGGGGACTGGATGGGTATAAGCAACTGGTTTTACGGCGGGGAATACCAAAACAATCTTAACCTGATTCAACAAATACAAAATAACCAACAAATCGGTGGAATGGAATCTCTAATACTGAAATCAAAAGCAACCATCAACAATAACTAAAACCAACCATCTCTCTTTTTTCTTTTTTTTATTAATAACATACTAGCATTGTCTATCTGAGGTTTTATAAAGTAGTAACTGTTTTGAACTTGCAGCTTAAGGGAGGTAAGATAATGGAAATGAAAACACAAGAAATGGAAGAATGCCATGTCTGTTGTGTGTGTGGTATGAAATGTTCTGAGAATAAAATTCGACACATAGACATAAAAGGAAAAACACGGAAAATATGCAAAGAGTGCGCTACTGCAATAAAAGGTTTATCTTAGAATCATCATTAATACAAGAAATAAAGTTAAGAAAATTGCGATTTGCATAACTATCTTATTTTTATTTTACTGCTTCTATTTGTTGGAATCAATCTAAATTACTCAGCCCAGGATAATCTTTTGGGTAACATCTGGCCTTAAACACTGAGTTTAATGGTGGAATTGGTACTGGGTACTTGTTGTAATATCTCCAAACAACCTGTTTTTCAGGAGTAACTTCCAAGAAAATGCCGAATACGCCGCTACAAATGAATGTATTGCCGTTAGGGAGCCTTTGTGCACTTGAGAGATATATTGAATAGGGTAGATTTGCACTTCCTTTGTATATCCAGATAGGTTCTTTTGGTCCATAGGCAGAACCTGGCTCCAAGTAATAATTCCCCTGATGGTCTACTGGAACTACAAATTCTTCTACTGAAGAATAGTCAAGTCCTATACGTCCAACGCCATTATTAAAAAAAGTAATATGTTTTTCACCAGAATCTGTTTCAATCCATTGCGGGTCATGTTGTGCAAAAAATTTTTGGTCATATCTATTTCCTGCTCTGTATACTTGAGGATTACCCCATCTGTAAAGAATATCACCGCCTTTGCCATATCTTCCACCTGTGTGACCTGCTGCTTCTTCGGTTGTTGTGCTGTGGTCAATAATGAAAATCTCATTTAGGTTGCGCACGCTTACTAGTATCTGATCAAACTCTTCGATATAATCAAGTGAGTTCATATGGCTGAAATCCGTGGAGAGAAGAGGCAGTAATCTTTTCATTCCCCTGTAATTTATATCAACTAGCTCGGGATGATCCGCAACAACTCCACAGTTTTCTTTTGTTGAGTCATAGTCTTGGATCAAATGATCCCATATGTGCCACTCCCAAACAATATTGCCGCCTTTTGGATAGGTTGGTTCTACTTCGATAATGGAATCAATTCTAAAACCTCCAATTAAAATTTTATGAGGATTACATCCGGCAGCATCTGTTTCTTCTCTGGTCTTTCGCTCCCAGACAATCATTAGTATGTTACCGTTTGGTAGTGGCTCGATATCGTTGTGTAGACAATGTGTAAAATTCACAAGTGTATACTCCCAGATAAGATTTCCATCCCAGTCAAACATTTCTATACGACCTGTGAAGCCACCGCCCCAAGTAGCTGATTGAATGTTTCCAAAGCAACTGCGTAGTAAGCTCCCGTTTTCTAGCAGATATGAAGTTAGGCTTTGCATGTTTTTGCTTTTCCACTCATGAACAATTTCTTTTTCTTTGTTAATCAAATATGTATATCTTGAAAACTCTTGAGAGAATAGAATATATCCATCAAAGGATTCGTTATTATTTGTTGAAGTTACCAAATTTTCCAATTTGCTAACATCTATTTCAAAAGCATTTATAGTTGATATAAAAGAAGTTGAAAGCAAAGTTGCAATTATTGTTAATACGATTAATTTTTTCAACTTTTTCCACCTAATCGTTTTATTTATCCTCGAACTAGATACTAATTATAAAACAAATAAATAATTATATTATTAATATATATTTCTATTTTTAAATATGTACATAACATTTCTTTAAAAGATCTAACTTCCATTTCCTAAATATTGATAATGAAAAAATAATTATTCTGTATAAAATCTGAGGCTAAGCAATATAAACTGCTGCATCTGGTCCTGGTGGTGCTGTCTCTGTTTCTGTGTAACCATCGCATTCTACGTATCTTATAGAATATAACTGGTAATATCCCATTCCATTTGGTGCATTGAATTTCCAGCTCCACCCATCAGATTTGTTTATGTCTGTTCCGTATATTTTCCAGTCACTCCAAGAAGAGTTATCATCTGAATATCTGTAGTATAAATCTAATGAAATATATCTTTCTGTTCCTTCTTGCGCATTACCGATTATAGTAAAACCAGATGTTTGTTCATAAGGGTAAATATCGCTTACCTGCGAAGCACCATATACTGATGGAAGATCATTATCAGGTATCTTTGCTTCCCATGCAATAATCCTACGGATTATACAATAATTGTATGTCATTTCATCTTCTACGGTTTCATCAAGAGGGGTTGCACCGACTAACTTATGAAAACCTTCATAGATGTTATTCGCATCAGTATCTTCCACATCCTGAAGACATCCACCCCACCATGTTAACAACTCAGGATGCCCAGGGCATCGAACAACTCTTGCTTTATTTTCATTAGGATATATTTCCGCAGTTATGAAAGGTTTATTTGCCACATAGGTCTCTACAAGTTTATCTGTTTTTTTCCAATCACCTGAGAAAACAAAAGAATTCATAAGAAAACCTAGGTTTTCACACCATTCAATTTTGTCTTTACAAAATAAGCCTTTTATTAAACCACTAATACCACCAGTGTATGTCCAGTAATGTATCTGCGCAGATTTATTATCAGATATTTCCTCTTCAGGAAATTTGGCAAGTACTGTTATTTCTCTGTCTGGCTGTTCAGGAACTTCTAATGCCGGAAAACCTATCCAGCGTATTTTCCTTGTATTTCCTATAAAATCATCAAAAATGGGATTGTCTTTAGAGATATTAATATCAGGGCAGACCCCTGAATAATTCATATCATGTGGATTAGAAACATGCCAGCTAGAATAAAATAGGTATGATTGCATGTCTACAGATTCAGGCCCTCTACCTCGCAATTCAGTTAGAATAGGTATGCCCGTGTCATATTGAAACTCAACACCAGATATTCCTAGACCACTCTGCTTCATCGCTCTTTCAAGAAATGATTTTGGTTTATTTTTCATACCGCCTGCGATTCCGCAACCACCACAAGAACCATAGTAGCCGCCTCCATCTTCTACGAAATTAAAAATATTTCTTACTATTATTTTGTTCTTTGGTAATCTTGAGAAACTTGTTCCTAAGAGATATTGATCAGCTTGATTGAATGAATATATGAATACATCATATTTTTCTATTTTTAATTCTCCGTTTAACATGTCTTTTGTTGTTAGTATAGTTGGAACGAAACAATATGTTGTTTTACCCACTTTCCAATCATAATATCTTAATGGTGAGAGAAAGTATTTTTCATCTTTTATATCGGTATAAATTGCTACACGTATCTCTTTTATATCTTCATTACTATTAGGAGAGTTTTTAACGCCGTCGTCATCGTTTACGTTTGCTGAGACAACTGCACTAGATATAATTAGCATAATTATTAATACAAAAATTTTTATTTTCATCATTCACCTTTCGCCTCCACAAAATACATATTCGAAACTTTAAATTTATATATAAATATTCTTATTTTTTCATTAGTAAAGGTCCTGTAAAATCTTTAGTGCAGAAAAGATTAGTTAAACTTTTTTGGTAAGAACTGTCAAACAATACTTATAAACGATTATGGAGAAAACAGATGGTTAACTATAGAGAAATATTGAGTGAAAAGATATGAAGATAGTAAATAAAAAAGAGTTAACATTCATTATGATTATTTTCTTTTTAGGGTTAGCATTTGTACTTAAAACATTTACTTTTCTTATTGGCCTCTACCCTGCATCTTATTTGTATCTAAGGTGTATATAAATTTTTAATGCTTAATATCTGTTATCTCATGGGTTATAAAGGAATAGATGTTTTTAGATTGTAGTTTGGAAAAAAAAGAAGAAAAAGGTACCGGAGAGGTAAAGACTAACTGAATTGAAGTACCGCTCGCTCTATCACCTAATATAAATCATTTTATCTACAGAGCAACCTTTGCAACATAGATTGAGAAACAATCATGTCAAAGACTTTCCCAGTTACGTCTATACTTAGTGGGTCTGACCATCCTGTCTCCTCAAAGAGTTCTTCTCCTGAGTTTATCAGCCATGCTTTTACTCTAATTTGATACGTTCCAGTGTTGCGCCATACATGTTTTGCCTCAACAACAGTTTGATCCTTTGTTGTATATGGACCGATTAGGTCACTGAATGTTCCATCGCCCCAGTCAAAGATGTAACATACATGATCCTGGGAAGGACTGCCAGTTATATGTGCAGTAAATGTGTATTCTACTCCAATTTTACCTAATCTAGGGCCTGAAGGAGCATTTGGTTTTATTCCTATATTTACAAAAGTATCATAGGTACACTCTTCACCATTTGTGTCGGTAACTTTAACTGTGGCCTGATAAACGCCAGGTGAATACCATGTGCATCCTGCAGTCTCTCCAGTGTTATAGTTCAACTGACCGTCTTCAAACTGCCAGCTATATACGTAAGAACCGGTTCCACCAGAGGCAGAAGCCTGGAATTGCATAGAAACTCCTACATAACCGCTTACAGTACTTTGAGTACTGGACATAGAAACTTCAACTTCAGAGGATCCGGAACCGCCTGATGTGTACCCACCTATCTTCAAACTTGGGTCACCGAACAATACCCATTGCTGAACGGTTTTTGCATCATCTGCGGAATCATTTGTTGCGCCTTGGCTCCAGTTTATTGGGAAATAGTCTAAGTAATCAGAAACAGTTTTACCCATTATTTCACCAAGAAAAACATCGGAGCCGCTACTAGAGCCACCGTCATTGATGTATCTGAAAAAGAATTGTGGATCAAGAAAGTCTGAATTTCCTTCTGTAGGAATAGTTCCGTTTTCCTTCCAGCAGTCGTCTCTATCCTCTTTTGTTAGCCCCAAAGCTGTGCATCCAATGGCAGCTATCGCACCACCCCAGGGTAGTCTTACAACACTCCAACCAATACATTCCCAAACCCAGCTCACATGAGGCTTGTAATCTGGATCTGAAAAAATTTTCCAAGCCCCAACATCAAATTGGAAAGTGTGACATCCGCCCCATATACAAACAGGTAATTTTTCCCTGTTTGAGAATAAATATGCACTCCCATCAGAGAGACCTATACCATTATACCAACCATTTTCGTCTTTACAGGCCCAATTAGCAGGACATGAATGGCCATCTAGGAATAAGAATCCAGCTCCTTTGTTTACCTCGCGTCTAATATCTTTTGGTTCAGTAAAAGTGCCGTCTGATACAAACAAGTATGTTGGATTAAAACCTATAGTGGACATGTTTCCAAGAACCTTGCATACATTTTCCTCGCCCTCATAACCAGGGGTTGGAAAATGCCAACCGCCACCATCAATCGCCAACTCTACAAGAGTTACATCGCCACTAGCAGTACCAGTAATCGTAACAATGCCAGAAACAATTTCATTCTCCTCAGGATAAGTAATTTCTACAGTTGGAAGACCATTTCCCGCATATGACTGCTCCGATGTATCAAATGATCTAATATAATCGCCGCCCCTCATTGCACTATTATTGACATATACTTTTACGAAACCATAATCAGAATAGTCCTCGCCGTTGTAACTGCGAGCATAAATAACATGATAACCATCAGTGATATTACGACCATCATCCTGCTGAGTAGTATCCCAATCATAACTCCAAGACGTGGTGCCATCAGCAGTATACCAAGTGCCATCTGGGTAAGTATCTCCTGAAACTCCGATAATGTTTTTAAACCAGCTTTGACCATATGTTGTTGTCTCATATTTTATTATTTTATTAACAGTTGCTTTAACTTGGCTTTTGAATTTGCATGGAAGACGCCCAACGTAAACATCTGGGTATAAGTCAATGTTATTATCTTCGGCCGGTTCGTTCATATACCACTCGCCAAAGATACCATCGTTGTCAGTGTCCCAACTGGAAAAGTTACCTCCGGAATCGCAAATATCTGCATAGTATAGATCAGAGATGAAACATAGTTCGTCGAAGCCAGTCCCAATATCTGAATTGTAACAATATCTTACTGGTAAATCTCGAAAACCTGGTATATCCATACCTACCAATAGAACATATTTGATGCCCCATTCATCGTATGCGTTTTTTATAAAGTATTTAATCTTCTCGGGTTTATCGCGACCTTGCACCGGGAAGTAATCACCATCATATATCTCGCTAGTTTTTACAAGTATGGTTTTTACTGGTGGATCCAAGTTGTTTTTATGATCAACAAGTGGTTGCAATTCTCCAGCAAATTTCTGAGGAGCTATTATTAGAAGATTATAGATTGGGTCTTCATTGTTGTTAATTGAATTGTATGTCTGTGTTTTACTAATAACCATAGAGCCGCCATTATTGACGATTCTTGGATTAATAGAGATAGTGTTCTTCGGTGCGCTAATATTAACAGCTGCTTTAACAGGTATAATCATCGTACTTATGTTTATCATGCTTAACGACAAAACCAGCCCAATAACTATTACCATTGTTTTTTTGTTCATATTGTCCCTCTTATAAAATTGAGTATTAATATAGCTACTACTATATATAAATATCTCTAGATATTATTATTAAACCTATGCTTTATAAAAGAATGATTTTCAATATATTTAATGTTATTTTTTATCGTCACAACTGAAACAATAAAATCGTTCAAAATCGTAGCTTACTCTCATCTCATTCTTATGGAAAGTCTTACCGCAACTTGCACAATTGTTCTCATTATGTTTCTTAGTATTATGTTTCAAATTTTGCATCCCCATCACCTATTTATTAGATTCTGTGGTTCTAGTTCAGGTGCGTATATAAAATGAATATATATTTCTTTCCATCTGGTTTTTAAAAAAGAAACCCGATTACATAAATGAGGAAAATAATGTTTAATTCAACTAAGAACGAAATGATGATAACATTTTATCCAACTGGGTTAACACCGGTTGTTCTTACATGTGAAGTTGCAAAAACTTTTTCTGAAAAAACAATGGGCCTTATGTATCGCTCTTCTCTACCTGCGGATAATGGTATGTTGTTCCCTTTTTGGTTTTCATGGTACAGGCTGTTTTGGATGAGAAATGTTTCGATTCCTCTTGATATTATTTTTGTAAGTAAGGAATTAAAGATTGTATCGATTTATGAAGCCCCTGCAAACGTTGGATTTTTTAATAAAAAATTTTGGGTACATGGTTTTTGTAAATACGTTATTGAATGTAACAGAGGATTTTGTAGAAATTATCATATCGTTCCAGGAACAAAGGTTGGTAAATTGTCATGAAAACACCGGCCTTTATAAAACATCTGCGTGAAGCAAAACTAATGCTTCCACCACTGACAGGGTTTACTGATTATCCATATCGTGTAATTCTCTCTGATTTTAATCCGCCATGTCTTACAACAGAGATGATAAACGCTCGGGCGCTACTTCATAAAAATCATCGTACTCTAATGATGATTAAACGCATTCCAGAATCAATTTTCCAGGGTGTTCAGCTTTTAGGTAAAGATGCCGTCAGTATGGCACATGCAGCAGAGATTGTTAAGAGTCTCGGATTTGATTATATTGATATTAACATGGGTTGTACAATAAAGAAGGTTGTTTCCCGTGGCGAGGGAGTTGCTCTTATGGGTGATGAGCAGCGTGCTTGTGATGTTTTAGAAGCTGTTTGTGGTGCAGTTGATCTTCCTGTTACAGTGAAGCTACGTATAGGGTTATCTAAGAAAAAGATTAATGTGTTAAGACTTTCAGGAAAGTTGGTTGATGCTGGCGCTGTTGCACTGGTTGTTCATGGTAGATCTGGCGAAAAAAAGTTTTCATCCATGGTTGAGTTAGATGTCATTAGTGGTGTTGTTGGAAGTGTGTCTGTTCCTGTTTTTGCAAATGGCGGGGTTTTCAGTGGAGATGATGCTGAAAAAGTCTTAGCTGTAACTGGTGCTGCTGGTGTGATGCCTGGTCGGGGTTTGATTGGGAACCCATGGCTTGTTTCTGAGATTCTTTGCAGGTTTTCTGGAAAAAAGTTTTTGCCTCCAAGTCTTTATGAAAGAAAGAATGTTTGTGAGATACATACGAAAGAACTTTGCGATTTTTATGGTGAGCGTAGAGGTGTACTTCTGATGCGTAAAATTCTACCAAGGTATTTTTCATCAACTGTTCATATTAAAGAATTAAAACATGATGTTCAGAGTATTACGAAAAAAAGCGACGTATATGTTATACTTAATCATATTTTAGAGAATGGTTCGCAATGGTTTTATAAAAAGATTAACTGTTGATGATTATTTTTTTTTTGTCAATCGAATATAAAAAATACCGACATTTTTTTATTTTTTGTACAAAATTTTTGTTGAATATTTTATATAAAAAAATCAAATAGCTATGAATAATAGTTGTATTGTGTAAGAAGAAATTAATATGAAAAAACATTTAGAAAAAAAAACAAAAATACAAAAAAATCAAATAAATTTTGAGATTGTAGAATACAAGCCAGAGTATAAAGAAAATTATAAAGATTTAAATTACGAATGGCTTAAAAAATATTTTGAAATTGAGCCTTCTGATGAAAAAATTTTATCTGATCCAAAAAAAGAGATAATCGATAAAAAAGGCTTCATTTTTTTTGCTATTTTTGAACATAAAGTAGTGGGAACTTGTACGCTTATAAAACACGATGATTCAAGCTATGAGCTTTCGAAGATGTGTGTGACTGAAAGATATCAAGGAAAGGGAGCAGGAGAGAAGTTAATTGATGGGGCGATTTCAAAAGCTCATCAATTGGGCGTTGAAAAAATATTTTTATTTACAAGTAGTAGACTTGAGGCTGCTTTCAATCTTTATAAGAAAAAAGGTTTTAAGATTTTTGATAATCATCGAGCATTAGGTTCTAATTATAAACGTGAATCAATCTATATGTGTCTAAATTTAAACCATGATGATATGGGGGATAAAAATTAGTTTTTATAAATCAAATTTTGGATTGTAATTCTGTTTGTAAATTTCAGGATAGCTAAATGTCATATGGTTTTTGATATCGTTTGGAAATTTATTGTAAATGTCTTTTATGATTTGGTGAAGCTCATTGAAATTTTTTGCATGATAATTTAGACTTAGGTCACAATGGTCGATAACTTCGGTTGCGCTGATAAGATGAGGGTTTCTTTTTGTGTAGCTTATGATATTTTGTATTTTATTGTAGTTTCTTAAGTTGAAGTGTATATTGAATAGTTGGAATCCTAGTTTTAAATAATCAATGTTTATTCTATATCCGTTGATAACTTTCATGTTTTCAAGTTTTTTTATTCTATTGGCTATTGTTGTTGATGAGATTTTTAATTCTTCCGCTATTTGAATAATCGGTTTTCTGGAATTCAAGGAAATGTGATTAAGGATCGCTCTGTCTGTGTCGTCGATATCAACTTTTGTGCCGCCATCGATGATTTCATATTCGAGTCTTTGTGATATGTTCTTTTCTGGGGTAAGATATGAAAGTGGTAGGTAGTGTGTTTTTGTAAAAAACGAGATTAAAGCATTTTGAAAATAGAATCTATATTTTGTGAGGGTTTTTTTCCAGAATGTAAAAAATTGGTTCATGTCGCTAACTGAAAAAAGAACGATGAGGTCGAATTTTCCTTGAATGTTTGCTATAAACCACGAGTGTTCGCTGTTTACAAAATACTGGATGATTTCTTTTTCAATTTCAGGGGTATAATATTGATAGTTTACGTAGACTCCAAGGTTTATGTAGCCTAGTTTGTAGAAATCGATGGACGTGTAAAAATTCTTGATGATTCCGTTTTTTACTAGTCTGTCGATTCGGTATTGTACAACGGTTTTAGTTAGTCGAACGTTTGTTCCGATTGTGTTTAGTGATTGACGTGAGTTTAAATCAAGTTGATAAAGAATGTTTCTGTCTTTTATGTCGATTCCAAGCATTGTTGTACGTATCAAATTATTACGTATATAAATATTTTGTTTGGCCAAAATTGAAATCTAATTTTTGGAATATTATACATCTGGGCGTGTTGTTCGATAGCCTAATTATTTGACATATTTCTTGATTTTGTACAAATTATTAGCGAGAATTTTTAAGAATCTTTCAGTACTTTTTGTTACAATCTTAGGTGAAGAAATATGAGGAAAATTTTGATAGTTGGTTTGGTTGGAATTTTATTGCTTGGCTCACAAGCAATAATAGGAGCAGATAATATCGAAAAGCAAGAAGGAGACAACAGAAGTTTAGAATGGGTTATAATGGTTTATCTTAACGGGGATAACGCTTTATCTGCTGCTCAAGGAGTGATATTGGAGGAGATCAGACAGGTTGGCTCAACATCTGATGTACAATTAACTGTTTTAATTGATCAAAACCAAGTTGGTGATACAAAACTGTATTACATTGTTGGTACAACTCTTGTTCAACAAACATGGCCGTCTGAGTCTAATATGGATGATGCGAATACAATTAAAGATTTTGTGTTAAAAGTAAAAAGTGATTATCCTGCTAATCATTATGAGTTAATAATTTCTAGTAATAAAGGGAGTGGTTGGCAAGGTATATGCTGGGATGATCATGGTGATGGGATAATGATAACCATGCCCGAACTTCTTGATGCTTTGAATCAGATAACCAATAATGGTGCGGATAAACTCGATATACTTGGTATTGAAACATGTATGACTGGTAACACCGAGGTAGCTTATCAAATAAGTAATTGTGTAGATATCTTTATGGCGTATCCTGAATGTGCAATGCTTGGTGACTGGCCGTACAGTGAAGCATTCAATGATTTAATCGCTGATCCGACTATGACATCATCTGAATATGCGATAACAACTGTAAATTATTTTGTACCAGCAAACTACCCTCAATATGATATGATTACTACGATGGCTGCAACTGATTTAAGTTATCTGGATAGTCTTGCTGCAGAGATAGATGATTTAGCAGTTGAATTCATCGACAATGTAGATGAGTATAGGGATGAAATTACATCGGCTCTTTTAGGTGCCCGTATATATGCGTTATTATGGGATATTGATTATTACATTGATTTTTATGATTTTTTAGAGCTGCTTACAATAGATAATCCTGCTGTTGTAAGTATTAAAAATAATATTATGAGTATAATGGACACGGCTGTTATTGCAAACAAGCATCTACCTGATGATCCTGCTCATGGTCTTAGTATTTATTTCCCGCGAAGAGCAGGTGACTATAACGATAGTCTTAGATACGATGAGCTACCGTCACCGTACGAAGCAACACAATTTGCAATAAATACTAACTGGGATGAATTTCTTAAAAACTATCTAGGGCTAATAAATAATACGCCTCCGATTAAACCAACGATAGCAGGTCCCGCTGGGGGTAAACCGGGAGTTAAATACGATTATACATTAAACGCGGCAGATCCTGAGGGCCAGGATATATTCTACTATGTTGATTGGGGAGATGAAACAAACAGCGGATGGCTGGGGCCATATACTTCTGATTTTGACTTAGTTTTAAATCACACTTGGTCTGAAAAGGGAACATATTTAGTAAAAGTGAAGGCAAAAGATGTGATTGGTGCTGAGAGCGACTGGGGAACATTATCAGTTAGTATACCCAGGGTTAAAACGTTTACAAACACGACAAGAACTATTCTGGTTGGTAGAATCACTGGCCTTGAAAAAAACGATCAAGGTAACTTTAGATTTCTGCCGATAAAGGTGTTTTATATTAGTCGTACAACAGGGCAACTCCCAGTTATTAAAATAATGAGGGAAGTAGATGGTGAATATCCTTGCTGTGGTTACATTCCAGTTAGCGAATTCAAGGGTGTAGTGACTGAGAAGTTTATCGCTGGTACATGGATCACGATATTCTAAAAATCTTATCTTTTTTTATTTTTTTAAAAATAGAAGAGGTGAAAAAGAATGAAGAATATAAAATGGAAAAGTTTTGAGGCAGGTGCTATGACATGTATCCTTCTGGGTGTTCTTGTAACAAGCGTGCAAGCAGTAAATTTTGAAACTGCAGACGTTTTTGAAAACCAACCAGCGAACAAAGCATGGACCACACTTTACTACATTGATAATGATTTCAGTGGCGGTTATGCTGATCCATTAGAAATGGTCTTTATCGATGAGATTGGATCCACATCAAGCGTAAATGTAGTTGTAATACAGGATAAATTGAACGAACCGGCGTTTATCTATTACATAGATGAGAATCATAACAAAGTAGTTCTTGAGGAGCTGGGTGAAGTTAATATGGCTGACTGGCAGGTGCTGAGGGATTTCATTAGTTATGGAAAACAAAACTATCCTGCAGATAGGTATCTTTTATGGGTGGTTGACCACGGGGGTGCTTGGAAGGGAGCATGTTTGGATGAAACCGACAATGCTATTGGTATGACTATGCAAGGTTATCAAAAAGCGCTTTCTCAAGTTGGCGGCGTTGATGTGATTAGTTTCCTCGCTTGTCTTATGAGTTCCATAGAGGTTGTTTATGAATTGCGTGACCTCGTAGATGTGGTTGTTGGAAGTGAGGATCTACAATATGTAACAGCTTGGAATGGTGTATGTGGTGATACAAATCAACTTCTCGATGGTTCACCGCTTGTATCAAACGAAGAAGTTGGTATTCGGATAGTAAATTCCTTCCAAGAACAGAACAATCCACCCGTGAACAAACTTACAGCAAGCGCTATAAGAACTGATAAAATAGTGCCTCTGGCAAATGCCGTTAGTGATTTAGCAAAATACTATTCTTCGCATTGGCTCCGTTATTACCGCGTCGTTAAAAAAGCGTATGACAACACTTTCCTACTGTCGGATATGGACGAATGGGCTGCGGTTTTCGAGGTTTACGATCTCATAGATTTTATTGAGAACCTTCCACAATGCGCAAAGACAGAGGCAGTGTTAGAAGCATTTAATGAAGCGGTTATAGCAGAGGTTCACGGCGCAGATATGGAAGAAACACATGGTCTTTCCATATTTTTCCAATCTAAAGTATCATCTTACAAATTATTCATGGATTACAACAATAAAAACTATGGTCTTGATTTTGCAATTGACACATGGTGGAATGAGTTTCTGTTCCGGTTCATACTTACGAATTCCATATTGAAAAGATAAACAACGAACAGATACTTATCTATCCCTCTTTCTTTTTTTGTCTTAGGTTTTATAAAGTAGTATTTGTTTTGAATCAGTTATGGGGAAGGAAAAAACAATGCGTATAGTAATAATAGGCGTGCTTTTATTAGTAGTTTTAACAGCATTGCCTGTATCGGGTCTGAAAATAGATCTTCTTGATTATCATTATCATACATATCAAGAACTCACCGATGAATTGCATAGTTTAGCAGCGAATTATTCCGCTATAATGTCTATGACCTCAATTGGGAAAACCTATGAAGGTCGGGATTTGTGGATGGTAAAACTATCCGATAAGGTGTCAGATGATGACCCTGGTGTTCTTTTTATGGGTGCACATCATGGAAATGAAAAACCAAGCTATGAGGTTTGTTTGTTCTTCATTCGCTATATGGTGGAGCATTATGATAATATTAGTACTCCTGAGGTTCGTGAGGCGATTGATAGTACACAGATATATGTCATTCCCATGGTAAATCCTGATGGGGTTGAGGTTAACACGAGGAAGAACTGTGCTCCTAACCATGGTCCTTTCGGGTTGAGGAAAACAGTGACGTCTTATGGTGTCAATTTGAATCGGAACTATGATGATCCTTGGTTTCTTGCCCATGTTTTTCCGACTCGTTATTATCTTCCTCTTATTCTTTTTGACTCTAGTTTCAATTACCGTGGTCCATATCCTTTCTCTGAAAAAGAAACTCAAGCTGTTAAACAATTTGTAGAGGCGCAAGACATTTCCATTTGCATCTCATATCATACCTATGGTGAACTTATCTTCTATCCCTGGATGCATACTTCAGAGCAAACACCAGATGAACCATTGTTTCGTTCTGTGGGGGAGAACATAAGCAGGATTAATCATTATGAGTTGTATTTGAAGAACGAGCGTCTGATTCCACGCTATGGTGGTACCCTTGGGAGTGCTGAGAATTGGTTGTATAGGCAGGGGATTCTTGCTTTTACGGTTGAGTTGTGTAAGGTTCGTGCGCCAACAGACCCTTCAGTGGTGTATGAGGTGTGTATGACGCATACTTTGGTGCATCTATATCTTTGTGAACGTGCGCAGACTATCAAATTGGAAAAGGCCTAGTGCGCCATTTTCGCATTAGGGACTGATATTTTCTCTTTTTATCGTATTTAGATTAAAATCTTTTATCTTAGGTTTTATAAACAATAAACTGTTTTAAGATTTAATTATTGGAAGGATAATTATGAAGGCTGTGATAAAACAAGTTAAAGGTTGTGCTTTTGTTGGTAAATCTGACAGCAACCACTGGACTGCGTTTGACGTGCCGAAAGAGACCTGTGGCTCTGATGCTGCTACTCATCCGATGGAGATGGTTCTGTTAGCATTGGGTAGTTGTTCTGGTGCTGATGTTGTCTCCATTCTTGAGAAGAAAAAAATTGTGCTTGATGGTTTTGAGATAAACATTGATGCTGAGCGTGCCGATACTTATCCGATGGTTTTTAAGAAGATACATTTGGAGTATGTGTTTTATGGTAAGGATGTAAACCCTGTGCATGTGGAACGTGCTATTGAACTTTCTATGGAGAAGTATTGCTCGGTGTCTGCTATGCTGAAAAAATCTGTGGAGATAACATCATCATATAAGATAGTAAATTAGTTACGATGGGAAGGTGGATGAGGTTTTATAAAAGCTATACCAATCAGTTAAGATAATCTTTCTATTGAGCATTAATACGTATTATTGCTCATTATAATAAGCAATATTTATATACGGAATGTGCATTTAGCTGTTTATGATATCAAAATCAGTGCTCGCAACCATCATAAAAGACCAATTACACGAATTTGAAGCATTAAAAGATACGATACCTCGAACAAAGCTTTCAAAAATGATTTCTTATCAAGGCGCATCAGCAGTTGTTGTAAAAGGAGTGCGACGATGCGGAAAAAGTACTCTATTAAAACAATTAATTACCACGCAACATTCCAATGATTTCTGGTATTTCAATTTTGATGACGAACGACTCACAGGTTTTACCTCAGATGATTTTCAATCACTTGTAGAGACCATGCTTGAACTCTTTGGAAAAAAGAAATACTTGTGTTTGGATGAAATACAAAATATCGTGGGCTGGGAACTCTTTGTCAACAGAATGCTTAGGCAAGGATACAAAGTGTTCATCACCGGGTCAAACGCTAACCTTCTCAGCAGAGAACTTGGCACGCATCTTACTGGACGGCACATCGATATCGAATTATACCCTTTCTCATTTTCCGAATATCTGAAAGCGCATCACATCGATATCCCAAAAAAAGGGATGTATTCCACAGAAGAAAAAGCGCTACTTTCAAAACATTTTAAAAAATATCTTTTACAGGGCGGTATGCCTGAAGCAATTGTCTTCTCGAATGAAACTATACTTACTCAAGTAGTGAATGATATTATTCAGAGAGATATAGTAAACCGATACAATATCAGAAAGCCATCGGAGCTTAAAACTGTGCTCAAATTCCTCATAGCAAATACATCAGCTCCAATCACGTATCGATCGATAAAAAATAATTTCAAGATCCAGAGTGCAAACACGATACAAAAATATATTGAGTATGCAGAGGAGACTTACCTTGTATTCACTGTTAGAAGATATGAAAAGAAGTTAAAACAGTTTGATAAAAACCCTAAAAAAATCTATTGTGTCGATAATGGTATTATCACAAAGACTTCGCCGACCTTACAGGAACGTCAGGGTGCACTACTTGAAAATCTTGTGGCTCTCAACTTGAAGAGAGATGGAAAAGAATTCTACTATTACAGAGGAAGAACTGACGCTGAATGTGATTTTATTGTTCCTAATGAAAAGCAAGTAATCCAGGTTTGTTACCAGCTTAGAGATGATAACAAAGAGCGAGAAATAAAAGGGCTCTCTGAAGCAATTGATATGCTTTCTGCAAAGCAGGGTTTTCTGCTCACGCTTGATCAGGAAGATAAAATCGTTCGAAAAAACAAGAACATAATCATAAAACCGGTCTGGCAGTGGCTCCTAGAAACGATGCGTAATACTTCTATATAATTTGATGGGGCGATTGCGCTTTCTATGGAGAAGGATTGTTCTGTGTCTGCTATGTTGAAAAAATCTGTAGAAATAACGACGTCATATAAAATAATAAACTAACATTCACGTAAGGCGTGAGAGAGGGGCAGTTTGAGGTTTTATAAAAAGAAATAAAAGGTTCTTCAATCTAATTTTATTATCAATAAATATATATTGTGAATGTATTATGTTGTACTATAAAATAAAGATTATTTGGAGGTAAATATATGAAAATAATCGGCGTATTATTACTAATTTGTTTACTTGTTTCATTTTCTGGGGTTTTTGCATTTGAGTCAAGACCTGTTGATTCTACTGGTTCATTGCCAGCAAGGTTTAGTTGGCTTAATGTAGAGGGAGTAAATTACGTGCCTCCTGTTAAGAATCAGATTCCAGCCCCTACCTGTGAGGCATATGCATTATGTGCCACTCTTGAAACTCTTGTGAATTATGAAACAGAACTGCCAAATGATTGTGATCTTTCCGAGGCACATCTATTCTTTTATTCTGGTGGCACCTGTAACTGGGGTGTTGATGTAAAGGATGCCTTGGAATACCTTGAGGATTTTGGCGTACCTGATGAGGGATGTTTTCCCGATCATCACCGTTCGCATGATGAACCTTTTGAGAGTCTTCCTGGTTGGGAGAATCGAACCGTGAAAATCAGTGGATGGGGATGGGTTCCAAATGAGATTAATGCTATAAAAGAAGCTTTGATTGAGCATGGGCCACTCGTTATTTGTATATTGGTAAGATCAGATTTTTATAGTTATCATTGGGGCGTCTACCGCCCAGGCGATTATAATGTGACTGGTGGTCATGTCGTTAATATTGTTGGTTATGATGATTTAAGGCAGTGTTGGTTGATTCGTAACAGCTGGGGGAGTGCATGGGGTGCATGGGGTCTGGGCGGATACATACGTGTAGCGTATGATGCTTTCACTGGGGAAAGGAAGTTTATTTGGCCATTTTATGGTGGAACCGGTATTGCGTATATAGCTGGTGTCTATGGAAATTTGGAGCCTGATGTACCTAAGATATGGTTTGCAAATTGTGATATCCAACATACCTACATAATGGGGCTTGAGTTGCCCTCATTGAAATACCGTATAGAAGGCATTCAGTTGGGTGCTCCCAGGATTTTTGGTCCACACACCGTTAAGTTGGAAACTGAGAATACTGACTACGTTGAGTTCTATCTTGATCAGAAATTAGTATGTACTGATAATTCACCACCATTTAGTTGGAAAGTAAAGGGATCTAAAGGGTTGCATACGCTGGAAGTTTATGCGTACAATGAGAAGAATATGTCTAAGGCGTTTAGAGATATTTATCTAATGTTTATGTTGTTATGAGTTTAAGTTAAAAAAATAAATTTTTTGTTTAGAGTACGTCGTAGCTTTAAGAAAGGAGTGGGAGAGGAGTGGTATTCGGTTTTATAAAGGAGTAGTTGTTTTGAAAATGTAGGGTTTGAGGAGTAAAAATGATAGAGGAATGTAATTTCAAATCGAAAATAAAACACCGAAATTCACCTGGCTGTAATTTAACGCCAAATGAAATTGTCTGCACTGGCGAAGAAAATTGTATTCTTTATCAAATCTATAAAAAAATGGAGATGAAAAACGAATAACCATGTGATTTTTTTAATTTGATTGATTAACATTCGTTATCTGGGGATTTATAAAGGACTAGTTGCTTTGAAATTGCAGTTTAGGGAGGAAAAAGCATGAAAAAAATGGTGATATTGCTAATTGCCTTGATGGTTATTGGTGTAGGTTTTTTATGCGGATGTAATAATCAATCCATAACTGGAAATGATGCGAGTAGTTTTATTGGAACTTGGAAACCTGATCAAGTGTTGATGGGTGCAAGTGGTTATGAGGAAACATGGGAGTTTAAATCTAATGGAGATGTAGAAATCATTGTTTATGAGGGTTCTCAACCATTAACTCCAGATGTTTTAAACTGGGAAACTAAAGACAACATATTATATGTTAAATTACCCGAGGGAAGTGATATTCCTGCTGGGTCAATTCCTTCAATAAATGGTTCGTATCAATTTACTAACAATGGTAATTCATTCACTTGGACCATAAGTAATCTTAATAATGCGGTAGTGGTTTTCAATAAAATCTAGATATTAGTTATCACCATAACTTTTTGTGATACGCATATTGATTGATATGAGATAGGAAATCTGTTGTGTTGAAGAAACCGATAACCCTGATTGGGATCTGTGATGATTGCAAGTTCTGCATCTTAGATAATAAGGATATTACACCGGATCTCTAAGTTCAAAAAAGTGAACGCATGTTCGAAAAAATGAACGTACCCGTACAATATACGAATTTCATTTTATCAAATATAAATTGTTTACAGCACGAGTGATAATTCTTTTGTGCGAAATACTGTGAACTGTTTTTGTGTTTGAAAATGAGTGTCATCTGTCCAGATCCCATCAACTTTAATTGCTAGAGAAAGAGCTATAAATGGAACATCATCGATATCGTCAATAAGTGTTTTTGCTACATTAAGAAAATCTTCGTATTCTTCTTTTGGAAAAATTGTGATTTTTTCAAAGATAAACGAAAGGAGAAGATTGAATTCTTCGTGAGTAAGTTTTGCTTTTTTTCGAATCATTGTTTCGTAATCAGAAATTTCTTGAAGCGTATAGTCTGGAGTTATGAATTCTAAGAATGGATGATTAATGATTCGTCGTGATAAACTGTTTTTTATAAGAGAAGCGATAATTCTGTTGGTATCAACAACGAGTTTCATTTCACCAAACCATGTTTTTTCGCTATGGCATGTTTTATTTTATTTCCTATAGTAATTGCGTCTTTATCAGTGAGCTCACTTTTTCCTAGAAGGTTATCCATCAGCTCGAGTTTTTTTGCTTGCAGCCACATAGCCTGCCGTGCGACTTCACTCCATTTTATTTCTTTATGTTTTTTCATGATTTTATTAAGTTCTTCCGGTATTGCAAGGGTCATGTTTGTCATAACAATTCACCATAAGTATATTATGTATTTTTACTTATTTAAGGTTTTTGTTCCAAGGGGGTCCTTTCAATGACCACAGATCTAAATATACGGAACCAATCAAAATGGGCGGAAACCGATAACCCTGATTGGATATGGGATGATTGGAAGTTTTTGTATTATAAGAACTGATATTTCTTTTTCAATTCTGTTTCAATTTGTTTTTTCATGTTGAGATTAATGAAAACTGCTTGGCCATGTTTTGAGGATTTTCTAACTAAAAAGCCTTTTCGTATTAATTCTTTCAATGATTCTGCTATTTTATCTTGGATATTTGTTGGAAAGCCATCTGTAAGATTATCGATGAGCATGTGTCCCTTTCCGAAGCATCTGTTTCTCCATAATTTGTATAGGATGCTGAGTTCATTATCCGTGAAATTGCTCATTTTAACCAAGTATATATGATAATATAAATATTTAAATGCGATATTTATATAGTGTAAATAAATTTTACATTAGTGTAAAAAAATTTATATACTTTGGATGACATATATTACTATTGTGAATTGAAATGTTCAAAGATATATTTGGGGATAGTCCTCAGACAAAAATACTGGATTTTCTTGCAGATCACCCTGACTTTGATTATTCGATATCAGAAATAGCAAAAAACTCCCATGTAAGCAGACCAACAGTTTATAAAATAAAAGATATCCTCATTAAAAAAGAACTTATCATTAAAACGAGAGAACAGGGAGGCTCACCATTATACAAATTAAACATTGAGAATAAAATCGTTCAAGTTATTTTGAAATTTGATTTTGAGATAGCAAAAAAACTAGCTGACATTGAATCTCAAGAGTTTATAAAGAGATACACTCCAAATCTTGTGAAGATAAATAATAGAACAAAAATTCATAAAACAGTGGCTAATTCATAATGTCTGTTTATATGATTTGTAAAATCTGCTCTGTAAATGAAACTGATAACCCTGATGAAATCTGTCTATGGAATAAAAATATTACAATGGCTTAAAAAATACAATCCTAATGAACTCTAGCACAATACTTTATATATTCTGATCGTTCTTGAACAAACAATTTAATTTCCTGTCTTTCTTTTTTCGTCATAAACAATATTAATTATGGTAGTAGCTCATATATAACTTTTGTCACAGCACCTTAAAAAAGAAGATTTTTTTAATGAACAATACAATAAAATAAGCATCGAAAACGGGAAATGAAAATTGGCACTACGGAAACCGATAACCCTGATTGGATATGGGATGATTGCAAGTTATGCATGATTGATGATAAGGATATTGCGCCTGTTTTTAATTAAAAAACCTGTAATGTTTAGTTATTTTACCGAAAATAATAAATAGTATTAATTACCATAATAGTAATTATGAACAGATATACAAAAATGTACGGCTGGTTATACAACACATTTGGAAACAATGAATTCACCATAGATGATTTCAGAATGATTTTTCCAAGCTCTCAAACTACTAAGGTCATCCATGATTTGATCAAATTAGATTTTATGAAACGAAAAAAACGTGGAAAATATCAGATAGTAAAACCAGAAGAATTCGTAAAAAAAATAGTCAAAGAAAATTTAGAAAAAGCCGACGTTTTACAGAAATCAAACAAAAAATATGCATACGCAAACAGCACCGCAGTAAATATTTGGACTGATGGCTATTATTGGACTGATTTCACCAGAGGATTTAAACCTGTCCACATATACATTTTTAAAAAAGACATTAAGTATTGGAGGGAATTATTCAATAAAAATGATGCGGAATACGTTTTAGAAGGAGAAAACAAAACATTGTTTGGATTAACATATGTTTTACATCCAAAAGAGATATTTACTGCTGATACTAAAGACGGCAATAAAGTTATACCTTTAAAAGAGATAATAAAGTTTTGTCAGGATAATATTATTTTATATAGACCTGCTTTAGAATATTTAGATAAAAAATATCATTTACATATATTTGATAGCTACGAGCAGGTGGCATCATGATTGTAGATTTTTCAAAAAGAGAAAAAGATTGTTTCAATTTTTTACGGTTCCTCTCCAGTGAAAAACAATATGTGGTAATTGGAGGATATGCTGTCACATCATATGGATTTGCTCGTTTTTCTGTCGACTTAGATATTACTATTCCTGAAAGCGAACTGCAATTGTTTAAGAGATTGCTTTCTGACAATGGTTTCGTATTTACTAAGGGAAAAGAAGATTTAACATATTCCGGGAAATTTGAGCGATATGAGAAAGGCCTTGTAAGTATCGACCTATTAATTAATGGGGTCGAGTCTCGTCAAACTGGATATTGCTATCCATTTCAATATATCTTTAAAAATTCTCAAATAAGAGAAACAAACGGTTGGGATCCAACAAACAAAGTAAAAGCAAGAATTGCAAAAAAAGAGTTGCTTATTGCATTAAAAATCCACTCAATGAGAATGGCAGATAAAAGAGATATAATCACGCTTTGCTATGAACGACCCAACACTCGGACTATAATTAATCATTTAAAAAACAGTCCAAAGGAAAAAATTATCGAACATATAAATGAACTATTATCACTCTTGAATGATAACAACTTGAAAGATTCGCTAAAAGGCGTTTATTCAATCGATGATAAATTGTATGAAAGAATGATAAAAAATTGTCAACAAACGATGGGTGAGGTTAAAAATCAGCTGTTCTAATTACGTGTTTATTGTGTGATGATTGAAAAATTCTAGATTTAAGGAAGGCGTGGGAGTAGCGTTTGTGCAAAATCATCAAGCTTTTTTTCGTACCCAAAAAAGAAAATTAATCTTCGAGATAAAGTACTTTATTTTTTATATCGCAAACTAACTTTAAACTATATCTTTCTAAAATATCTCTACCTAGCAGACTCGGGCAATCTGGACTTGTTTCCAAAACATATATCTTTGTTGGACCAAATTTAGCTAATTTATTATCCGCTGAAATTGCGCGAATCTCAGCATTATTTATTTCCCATCTTCTTGCTTTATCTTTTAATCCACTAATACTACCCACGGGTCTTCCCAAACTATTAAAAGATAGCCCCATTGCATAGCAATCTTTTGTCGTAATTCCTGTTACATCTGATCCCGTATCAATTAAAAAATTAATTTGTTTCCATATCTTCGGTTTATTTGATTTAACACTAAACAAAACAAACGGATAATTTCCCTTAAAATATCCATTAATGCGCAAGATATTACTTCCTTGATTTAAACAACCAAGATATATTTATCATCAGGTATAAAATCGATTAAGTAATCGTTAGGATTACCAAAATTTTTCTTTAGAAGTTTAATTAGGGTTTCAAGTTCATTAGAAGCTACGACTACATTCCGGTTTTTAATTGCAACAAATTTTTTTGGATATTTTTTCTTAAGGTCTGAAAAATTTTTGCTGAGCCATTCTAGATCTTTTGTACCAGTTTTTAGTTCTTCAAGAAATAATGTTTCTTCTTTCATTTATTCTCCCATCTCTTATTATATAATCTAATATTTATATTCTTTTCGTACTCCTATATCTGATAATATTCCTACAGCAATAAGATAACCTCTGATCACGGAAGGCGTGGGATTGATGTTGAAGAAACCGATAACCCTGATGGGAGATGGGATGATTGCAAGTTTTGTATGATTGAGGATAAGGGGATTACGCCGAAATTTTTAATCAAGGAATCATGAAGAAACTCTCCTGTTTAGCAAAAATATGATTGGAGTAAAAAATAAGTCAATTGATATTATTTTTACCCCTACAAATAACAAATTTTTGTTAATTTTTGTAAAATGTAGGGGTAAATGATTAGTTAGTGATAATAAGAGTGTAATAGGAATCGTAATTGGGTTTTTGTTTATGCTCTGTAAAATCTGTGGCACTAACCATATGGGATATGATTAAAGGCTATAGTTGGATACTATTTTGTGATGTAAAATGGCCGAAGATGGGATAAATGATATAACTGATGTTTCAGAAACTTTACTTATCCCGTTGTATGCAAGGGCTATAGAAACCTTGTCCGAGAATCCTGTTATTAATGATGTAAAAGCTGTTGAGATCACAGAAAAACTGAACAAGGTTTTTTCAAAATCTAGTTCACAGTTGCATAGGCAACTTGCTAAAGGAAGGATTAGGAGGCATTCAAACAAGAAGTTAGCAGCTTTTCTTTCTATTAGGTCAAGAAGATTTGATAGGTATTGTCAGGATTTCCTAAGATGCAAGCCAAATGGTGTGATTGTTGAATTAGGGTGTGGTTTGAGCTCACGTTTTTCAAGGATTGATAATGGAGCCTTGGAATGGTATGATCTTGATTTACCTGAGGTTATTGGTGTTAGGAAAAGTTTTTTCCAGGAATCAAATCGGTATCATATGATTGCTTCATCTGTGCTTGATTTTGGATGGATGGATATGGTTTCTGCAAAGGATGTGTTGTTTGTTGCTGAGGGTTTGTTTATGTATCTTCATGAAAGTGATGTTAAAAATCTTATTTTGAAGCTTCAGCAGCGATTTCCAGGGTGTGAGCTTGTTTGTGAGGTTGAGAACACGTTTGTTATAGAAATGCTTAAAAAAGAGCGTTGGAAGAGGAAATTCCAGAGGGATAATCATCTAGGTCCTGATGTAACCATGCATTTTGGTATACGAGATGGTAAGGATCTAGAGAGATGGGGTATAAAGTTTGTTGATGAATGGACCGTTTTTGATGATCATGAGAAAAAACTTGGTTGGATGAACCTTTTTTCTTTTTCTAAGAAGCTTAGGAAATCACAGTGGATTGTTCGTTATAAGTTAATGTGAGTCTAGGTTCTAGTAAGGCGTGGGAGAGGGATGTTCTGAAGTTTTATAAGTGAATAGTTGTTTTGAAAATGTGGTTTAGGGAGGAAATAATGAGGACAAAGTATCTTTTAAGCTCTATTGCTGCAATTATATTTGGCAGCATATTTTTAATGATTGGGTTTTTTCCTGGCTCCCTTATGATAATATATGGTGTGATTATTTTTTTATGGAGTATATTTTCCCAAGACGTATGTATTAATTGCAATAAATTTATTCCAAAAGGTGCAAAGGTCTGCCCTAGTTGCGGTAGCAAATACGATAAAAAAGAGCATCTGAAGAACCTCCCGGGGGAGATTTGGATCGCAGCCCTGCTTTCACTTGGTGCTATATGGGTGTATCTTATAGCAACGGTTGAAGGGGATTTATTTAATTTTATTTTTGTTTTAGGAGGGTTATCACTGTTTTTTGTTATCATGCTTGCTGGAGGATTTTCATCTGCAAATACCGGATTTGCAGAACCAGCGAGTGGATCTTATTCGGCAGAGACTGAGAGATATAAAATAAAAATGATAGACAACAAGCCTCATTTAGTGAAAGAAGCTTTTCCTTTTGATGAGGATCTAGGTAGATTACATAAAACCTTTACAGACGATCTTGAAACCCGTAATGCTGTAATGCCTAATTACAAGATTGGCGCCAAAGGAATATTTGATCTTGATCGTGCTTTTTACAAGAAGGACAAAGACGAGAAAGGCACATTGACAGACCCTAATATATTTGAGCTTGTAGCAGATGATAAATATTTTACATACAAAAAAGACGAGCATACAAATTTTAATGTATTTGGTAGGATTTTTAGAAAAAAAACGCATAATGCACCTGAAGCTAAAAGTTCATCTTATGCTTCAACAGGTTTTTCTGGACATGGAAACGTAAACAGAGTAATTAGTGAAAATGGTTTTTTGAAATGGAGCAGGATGACACTAACAGTCTATAGAAATAAACTTTTAGGGTTGGTGCTTGGTGCATGGATCGGTCTACTTTTGGTCGTGCTGATTTGTTATTTGCCTTTTTCCGTAAGTACTGATGTTTTTGCTTTCATAAACATAGTTGTTTTGATGATACTGTTTTTACTTTCTAGTTTTGTTTTTCATGGATTTGTTTGGACGCCTAAACTTTCTTTCAAAATCGTTGGGATGGCGCTGAATCTTTTGATAGGTGCCTTGTTTGGCTACATGATCGGTTATTTTGTTGGTACGCATGTACTCTGGTTTGTATTGGGCTTTGTAATAGTTGCATCTATTCCGATAATAGGTACGATTGCGATTTTCTTTGTGAGCTTTTGGTTAGGTGCTGCTATTTGGGCAAATTATAAGGGTATTGTATTTCCTATAGTAAGTGGACTGGCGACGATTTATCCAGTTAATACAGCTATTGCTTGGGTAGGGCTTCCGCTTTTTGTTATTCCTCTTTGTGCGTATCTTGGGTTTATAATGGCTCCGCGTGCAAAGAAAGTTTGAAAAAAGTAGATGAAGAAACCGATAACCCTGATTTGATAATTCCTTAATTTTCAATATAGTTAAATCAAAGCAAATGATTCATATATTTTGATGACCGTTTATTCTCATAGTCGTCTTAGTTGTTATGAGCAGTGTCCGCAGAAGTTTAAGCTGCAGTATATTGATAGGGTTGAGACTGAGGTTGAGGAGAGTGTTGAGGCTTTTCTTGGGGTTCGTGTTCATGAGGTTTTAGAGAAGCTTTATCGTGATCTTCAGTTTCAGAAAATGGATTCTTTGGATGAGCTCCTTGTTTTTTTACGTGATTCCTGGAAGGAGAACTGGTCAGATGATATTGTGATTGTTAAAGATGAGTATAATCAGGAGAATTATCTGAGGATGGGTGAGAAGTACATATCTGATTATTACAAACGTTATCATCCTTTTGACCAGGGTAGAACCATTGCTCTTGAAGAGCGGATTCCCATTAATTTAGGTGAACATTTTTAATGTTTATACTCTTGTAATAATTATCTACTAAACAGGAAAACCCGTTGGTATTACAATAAAAGAACAATTGTAGATCTTACCAGATTCAACCCTTATTAGATGAAATAAAAAGGGGATAGACTGTAAATATCCTGCCTTTCTTGAAAAAACTCGATAAAATCCAGTACTAACTTCTATTTGATATTCGCCGTTAATATCTGTAATCGCCTCGTATTTAGAGAATAACCATCCAAATGGTATAATCTTTATCGCAAAAACCTTTGCACCTTCCAGAGGCGATGGTACACAGCTCATTGCAGCTTTTACTTCTCCAATTATTGTAGCTTTTCCAGTTAACTGATTATCTATTGTAGTATCTATTTTATGTTGAATTTTTTTTTCTCCAGTTTTAAATGAGGAATTATCTAAAGCTATTGAATTTGTAAAAAACGTTGTTATTAAACAAAAAATTAAAAAAGTTATAGTTAAAATTTTATTTTTCATGTATTTTGAATAATTAACAAGTTTATAAAATTAACGATTGTTAATTAGATAGTCTTTTTGGCCTTTCCAACTTTTAACTTTCTTACTAACCTTTAAAAAATTTTTTTTCCATATTTTAATCTAATATCCTATAATTTATCAACTAATCTATTAAAAGAAGAAAAAGTAAATGAAAAAATCAGATGATAAAAAGAGACGGCCTAAGTTTTGCCCCGAATGCGAGAATTGTCGTAGCGTTAAGGAAGGCGTGAGAGAGGAGTGGTATTAGGTTTTATAAGGGAGTAGTTGTTTTGAAATTGCGGTTAGAGGAAGGAAAAAATATGGATGATGACAAAAAACTAGGAGAATATCGTGCATTTTTAAGTTTACTTGAAAGAAAATTATCTGGTAAAGGATTTGAGATAAAACAAGATATTTTAATATCTCCATATAAAGTGGATTTGCTAGCTGCAAAAACTTCTCTTGAAGCTTCAAAGTTTGGTAAAATGACAAGAGCTATTACAGTAGCATCTTTAGAAACTGTAGATATTGGAACAATTCAGAGTTTCTCAATGGCTTCTACTAAATATGCACTTGACAACCGTGACTCATTGTTACCCAGAGGATTTGGAGGGAGCTTACTTTCTGTCCCCGTCATTGTTGCAGATGATTTCAATATAGATATTAAACTACGGATGGAGAAAACACTTGCGGAAAAACACTGGGCAGCATTTGAATTTCCCGTTCTAATTTCATTAAAGGATAGAAAAATTTATTATTGTAAGAAAACCCCGATTTGGGGAGCGGCATACTATAGAGGCTTCCGAAAATTTGTTGAGGATAATCTTAATTTCTAAAATTGAATGAAGAAAAAATAAAATCAAACATGTTCTGTAAAATCTGCGGCACTCAAGAAATCGATAACCCTGATGGGGTATGTGATGATTGTAAGTTTTGTATTATTGAGGATAAGGAGATTACGACGAATTTCTAAAGTCGAAATGAAATCAGGGTAAAAAATTATGCAGGGGAAGGATTTGAACACAAAAGTATTAATAAAAAATAATGATTTCTCCTGTTGACCTAAAAAAGATCAATCTCATAAGTAATTAATTTATTTTGGATTGAGGAGATTGGATGGATAACAAAAAAAGAATCTAGTGAAATAATGGCCATTCAAGAACCAAAAAAGAAAAAAATGCAGCTTAATCAACAAGCATTAAATGATGTTGTAATTGAGCAATTTAAACACATTCTATATCACCGGCCAAATAAGAATATTCTAAGATTAGCTGACGATTTTCTTAGATGTTCGAGGGAGGACCTTATAGTATGTAAGCTTCTTTATGAGCACAAACAATATTCATATTCTACATACTTTTTACAACAATGTGCCGAAAAAGTATCAAAGGCGTATGTTCTTTATTTTGGTAGATTTACAAAAAATGATATATTTACAATTAGTCATAATTCCTTAAAGGCTTTTTTATTACTTCTTGAAAGAATGTCTCCATTAGTTGTTAAAATACATAATTTGTATCCAGATATTCAAACTGATACAACAGATATCTATAAATTAATTAAAGATCCAAAAAAACGACTTGAGATGGCTAAAATAACTTATGAAAATTTCCAAAGCATTTTCAAATTCTACGAAAATTATAAGAAGGAAATGAGTTTGAAATTTGAATCATTTTCTGGATTATTGGAAAATTTGGATTTTGCAGAATTATTAAAAAATTTTAGTAAAGCACTTTCAATAGATATATCAAAAGAACTCAATGGTAAAGATTCATCTCAGATTCTAAAAGAGTATTCTAAGCCTGAAAAAATTACAAAATCTTTCCTAGAATCGATTGATTTTATGCTCTTGTACCTTATCGCTGCTTATACTTATGTTCATGAGGAATTCACAAGATATCCGGACAAAGAAATCAAACCATGGGATTATACGGAAGACCTGGGCATTGTCAAAGCCACTCCTGAATTAATAATTCATCTAGAAAGAATTATTAAAGAGATGTCGAAGGATTTTAGTTAGCTTACTCCTGTTTTTAGTCAAAATTGGGAAAATTTTCTGTTTTTTGTATAAGCCAAAACTATAAAATAACGTATGATATAGATTATTAGACCATTATCTGGTGATTATATGCAAAAAAATATGGGAGGCGTAGTTCTTGATGAGGTCGAAGTTGACCCATTAGGTAACTATGCGCTAGCGTACCTCATTTCAAAGAAAAAGGAATGCCCATATTTAGATTTTAAATTTAAAATTGATATCGGAAAAGATTCTAATTTTCCTGAAATAGCAAAAGATATTTTTGCATTTAGTAACTATGGCGGTGGATGGATTTTAATAGGATGGAAAGAAAGTAAAAGCAGTCAATATAACCCCATGGGTGTTCCTGAAGATTATTGTGTTGATGGAGCGGTTCTGCAGGAAAAATTTAATTCGTATTCTAATGTTAAGATTGAAATTGGCTATCAAGAGTTTGATAAGAAAATTGATGGGGTTACAAAACATTTTGCAGCCATGTTCATTCCTCCATCTTATGAAATTTTAAAACCAATAAAAGACGGGAAATATTTAAAAGATGGAAAAGAAAAAACTGTCTTTAAAAAAGATGATATTTTCTACAGACGAGGATCCCAAAGCATTCATCCAGGTGAACACGAATTGGAGCTGATAGGAAAAAGATTAGTAAAGGAAAATTATCGTTTGTCCATTCTATCAGGAGAACCAGATGAAATTGAAGAAACAATATATAGTAATCTTTTCAAAGTTACAAAACTACCTGAATTCGTTTATTTTGGAAATAAAAAAGATTATGACAACATTTCAAAAAAAATTTTATTAAAACAAGAAGGTATTTTCCCAGAATTTTATTTTAAATTTAAAGAATGGAATCAAAAAATTATCACTTTTGAAAATCTTTTAGATCCAAACAATTCCTATAGAAAACTTGTTGAATCAACATCTATAACAAAAGAACCGATAAAAGATTGGATTGAAGATCCTGATAAAAACAAAATTATTGTTGAACTACTGGGCAGGGAGTTAATACATTTTGCAATGCATGGGGGGTTGTATTATTTTGATGAAAAATATAAATTATATTATCCTCTCAGGGAAGGGGAAAAAAGATATGAAAAATGGAGAAGTAGATATAGAGAATCCACCAGGACGGTAGCTTCAAGAATATGGGCGGAGCAATTAGGAACCTTCATATATTATAATCCAGCTTTTACCTCAAGATTTATCCAATTAGATGCCTTAGATTTTTATCTTCGCATATACCCAACATTTGTAATTACCGAGGATGGAAAAAATGCAATAAAAGGATTCAGGGAAGGAACGGTAATTACTAGACTATCTTATAATAAATACAATAGTAGCTATATGAATACAATACGTTTTTGGATTCATCAACTTGGTCAAGGGGGCAATATCAAAATAGGAGATTATCTGGAAATATCCTCTGAGCCAATGAAGATTGAAACTTCGGTAGGAATTCTACATGACATACCATCCTCTGAATTCAGATTGGAGATGGAGGAACCCGAAGGCAATATTTTGAATGAGGGGGGGTGTCTTTGACTAATTTTCAATCTTGTTATATCCCTGAAAGAAACTTGATTTTTGGGGGACAGCATGAGGAAAAAGATCCGAGAATAGGACTGAAGCACTTTGGCCCATATCACTTTTCTACCGAGACTATAACCCTTGAAAAGATACGTTTAGGAATCATCGGTAATAAAGCTACTATCGAAAAATTAAAACAAATAGTTGAAATGATTAGTAATCCAATTGATACGGTGGAAGCTAATAGGTGGCTTTATCCTCCTTTTTGTGGGATGTCAAAAGATACAAAATTCAATTGCCAATTAGAATTGTCTGAAAGTTGGCAGGAAACAATAACGCAACATGACATAGACATGGTCTTGAATGTTGCGGACACCAATGAAAGAATTGGTGCAGCGGTACAACTTTTCGTCGAAAAAATAAAAAATATTTCTGAAGAAGACAATCCGCCCAACGTGATTCTTTGTGGGCTACCTAGAGATATAGAAAAATACTGTGGTATATCTGAGTTTACGAGAGGAGCAAAAATTCCTAAACCTACTGAATTACAGAAGAAGATTAAAGAATTTAAGGAAAAAAATCAAAAGTTCCTGACTGAATGGGGCATTGTACCAGTAATTAAGGAAGAAAAAAAAGTCATCGGTTTTGACTTCAGAAATTCTCTTAAAGGAAAGGTTATGGGATTAAAATCTCCTGTTCCAATTCAACTCTTAAGAGAATCAACTGCAGATGCGATGTTAGATTTCAATCCGAAGGAAAAGAGAATAAAACAAGAACCAGCTACGTTTGCTTGGAATCTTTCTACGGCTTTATATTACAAGGCTAACGGGAAACCATGGAGATTAGCTAAACTTAGAGATGATACCTGTTACGTTGGAATCTCATTTTATAGAGACAAACTCAGTTTTAATAAAGATATGCAAACCTCAATGGCCCAAGTCTTTACCCATAGTGGAGAAGGATTTGTATTGAGAGGAACTGAGGTTTATATTGATGAAAAGACAAAAGAGCCCCATCTTTCTGAGAGCCAAGCAAAGGAACTATTGAATGATGCACTTGAAAAATATATGAGTAAAGCCAAAAGGAATCCTATAAGAGTTGTAATTCATAAATCCACATTATTCACTAAAGCAGAAGAAAAGGGTTTTGGTGAGGCAATCGGAAATCTGCAAAGAGATTTTGTTACAATTTCAGATCGAAATGATGGAATACGATTTCTTAGACAGGGTTCATATCCCGTATTGAGGGGAACTTTGATAACATTAAAAGAAAATAAACATATTCTCTTCACTTCAGGATACATTCCTAGAATTAGAACGTATCCTGGACATAGAATACCCTCTCCCCTTCTAATTGTTCATAAAGGGGATTCGGAAATAAAAGAAATTTGTAACGAGATTCTAGGTTTAACAAAATTGAATTGGAATACAACTTCATTTTCTACAGAATTACCTATTACATTGCAGTTCTCTAAGGAAGTAGGAAAAATACTCTCTGAGCTGGAAAAAGATGCACCTTTACAAAATCATTATCGATTTTATATGTAAAATAAAAAAACAAAGAGATGAAAAATGGTTATACTATTAGATTTATTGCGTAAGGGTTATTTCCCAAAGGAATTACCTCCTCCATTTGAAACCGAGACGTTTGCAAATTATATAAATAATAATATCAACAACATACCCAATGCCTTTCTAAAAAAACAAAAATTTGATACTTCAGAGCATAATATTGTCCGTGTTGGTGTTTTAAGGAGAAAGCTAGGAATTCCAAATCCTTTTACCCAATTTATATTGTCTAAAGAAATTGTTAATTATTGGGCTCGGTTAGATAGACTTATTCAAATCTCTAATTTATCGATTAGTAAGCCAAGGATTATAAATGGAGAAAATAGAGCGCTATGTCCATGGTATTGTCCACGTCTAATCCCATACATAAGAACATATCATCGAACCGGAGCAAAATATGTATTAAAAACAGATATATCAAATTTCTATTATTCCATCTATACTCATGTAATACCATGGGCAATTCATAATAAAAAAATTGCTAAGGCCCATATTAAAAAGAACAGAAAAAGATATCTTGGTAACAGACTCGACGAATATATCAGAAATGGACAAGATAATCAAACAATCGGAATTCCAGTCGGACCTGATACATCTTTGTTATTATCAGAAATTATTTTATGTAAAGTTGATTACGAATTATCGAAAGGGGGGGCATTAAATGGTTTTAGATATATTGATGATTACGAATTATATTTTCAAAATTTATCCGACGCTGAAAAAACACTTAATGCCTTAGAAACCATATTATCAAATTACGAACTATATTTAAACCATAAAAAAACATCAATCAAAAAATTACCTTTAGAAATAGATGATAAGTGGGTAACTTGGCTAAATAAATTTGAATTTCGCGATGGAATAATCGAGCAAAAAACAGATTTGAAAGATTATTTTAGCCAAGCATTTGATTTTTCAAAAGATTATCCAGAATTATCAGTTTTACGATATGCTCTAAAAAAATTAACTGGAGAAAATATATATACGGGAAGTTGGCCATTATTACAATCTTTAATGCTTCAGTGCATTTCAAGTGAACCAAATACATTACCATATGTCTTAGATCAATATGTTAGATTTACATGTAGACCGGGATTTTCATTAAATGCAAATCAGTCAGAGGATTTGAAAAAGGTATTAAATCAGCAAATCCAATATCATGCCCCTCATAATCATGGAAGTGAAGTAGCTTGGTCTTTATGGGGTTGTTTAGCATTTGGTTTAAAGATTAATAAAGAAAGTGCAAAAGTTATTTCAGATATGGAAGATTCTATTGTAATCCTCTTAGCGTTAGATGCTGAAAGTCGACATTTATTTTTATCATCACTAGATAAGACCGAATGGTTAAACTATATGGATAGTGAAGGATTATATAGCAAACAATGGTTAGTATCTTATGAGGCAAATGTTAAAAATTGGTTGCCATCTAAAGGCGGGCAAGATCACGTACATAATGACTCTCGATTTCGCTTTTTAAAAGCAAATAATGTTCAATTTTATAATATTAATCAAGCTGCACGAGTGCTTCCTAAAGCCACTGAACCAATATGCGGATGTTCTAATTTTCCGCCGTTTGGATCTTTATAATTAAATTTTTTAATCCCGATAGATATATTCTTTTATAATTCATGTATTCGGTCGTTCAACAGGAAAAAAACTATAACCAGTTTGTCCTATGACAGAACATTAAATTTACCACAAAGCATTGCCACCAATCTCTAATCATAAATTGTAATTTTCGCCTCGTTTTTCTCCATATAAACACTAACATCTAATCATAGGTCATGATTAATTCTAAAATTCTTCTTTGAAGTTTGGATTATAATCATTAAAATGTTCGATGCAGAATTTGATTAATTTGTCTCGTAGCTTAATGTTATTTTGGATTCGCTCTTTTTCTTCCGTTGTTGTTTCTTTAAATTCAAAAATGTTAAGCTCTTCGTGGTTTTCATCGAAAACTTCCCAATGGAATCTATTCAAAAGATTGGGTATCGGCTCAGATGAATTGAGATAATTTACAAAATATTCTTTTCCGTTATGTGTAACAACAAAACTTCTTTCCAGGGAAGATTGAGCTATTTTCATATTCATGGTTAAGTTCAAATATTTATTTAAAGATGATCATGTGGAAATAATCTTCAGGAATCAGAATAAAATGAATACAAAAATTTATGACAAACGTGTTCTTGAAAAATATCATGGCAAAACACAGATAGCACGAATACTCACAGAGAGTTGGTTTGAAAAAGAGATGTATTGTCCTAACTGTTTGCATGAGGAATTATTAAAAAATCCTAATAATACCAAAGTAACAGACTTTATTTGTGATTATTGCAATAATGAGTTCCAACTCAAAGCTCAATCCAAACCATTCTATTCAAGAGTGGTTGATGGAGCGTTTTATCCGATGATTAATTCTATCCAGCAAAACACAACTCCAAATTTTTCGTTCATGGAATACTCATTTGAGAATTGGAAAGTACAAAACCTATTTTTCATCCCTAAATTCTTTTTTACTCCATCAATTATCGAAAAAAGAAAACCACTCTCCAATAAAGCTAGACGCTCAGGTTGGATAGGTTGTAACGTTCTATTATCAAAAATTCCTGAATTGGGAAAAGTCAAAGTAATTGAAAATGAAACGACGTTGCCAGAAAAAGAAGTACAACGAAGTTGGAAAAAACTTTCATTCATGGATAAGGAGCATGCAGGAAAAAGAGCATGGTTATTCGATATTCTATATTGCATACAACAAATAAACAAGAAAGAATTTACTCTAGATGAAATTTATAATTGGGAAAATTACCTGTCTGAACACCATCCAAAGAACTACAACATAAAACCAAAAATCAGACAACAATTACAGATACTTAGAGACAAAGGAATCTTAGAATTTAAATCAAAAGGCATCTACGTCATCAAAAAGTAGACTACAACCCGTCTCCTACGCCCTCCAACAACGTGCTCACCATTATTTTACTAAAATTGAACTACACTTTAATAATAGTTATACTAAAATTTAACTATAGTTTAATAAAAGTATATAAAATTAGATAATTCTACTATACGATTTCTCAGATTATGCTAATTAAATCAAGAGATCATTGCGTATAGATACGTTACGTAAAAATACGTAATTTTTTTGAATCGGAGAACCGGATAATGGTTTGAAAATCTAATTACCTGTTTGTGATGAGACAACAATTTTACTTCGAGAAAAACACCCTGAAACTCCAATCATAGGTCATTGATTAGAAAAACTGCAGGCATCGTTTCCATGCCCGCTCCCCCTGTCCCTTCTACCTAAAACAATATCAACCCCCAAGTCATCTCTTTAAACTGGAGGCTTATAAAATGTTAACCAATAAAATAATCTTAATAACTGGTGCTACATCAGGTATTGGAAAACAAACAGCTATAGGTTTAGCAAAATTAGGCGCAACCATTGTAATGACTACCAGAGACGACGCCCGTGGAACAGAAACAAAAAATGAAATAATAAAAGCAACCAACAACAAAAACATAGACGTTTTCCACTGTGATCTAGCTTCTTTTTCATCGATTAGAAATTTTGTAAAAGAATTCAAAACAAAGTACAATCACTTACACGTCTTAATCAACAACGCAGGGACCTGGGATTTCAAAAGAAGAGAATCAAAGGATGGTATCGAAAACATCTTTGCAACAAACTACCTCGCACCGTTCCTTTTGACAAACCTACTCTTAGACGTAATAAAAGCCAGCAAACCAGCCCGAATCATCAACGTCACATCAGGTCTGCATATTGGGAGGATAAACTTCGATGATATTGAGTTCAAACATAAATTTTCAGGGATGAAAGCATATGCTCAATCAAAATTATCTCTTATCTTGTTCACAAGAATACTAGCAAAGAAACTAGCGGGAACAGGGGTAACAGTGAACTGCGTTCATCCAGGAATGAATAGAACAAATCTAGGACGAGACGCGGGAACATTCTCAAGAATCGGTTTTAAACTCTTAGGAAAAAAACCAGAAAAAGGTGCTGAAACATCAATATATCTTGCAAGCTCCAAAGATGTAGAAAACATCTCAGGCGAGTATTTCGTAAAAAAAGAGATCTCCAAGTCCTCCAAAGAATCCTACGACATGGATCTGGCAGAAAAATTGTGGGAGCTGAGCAAGAAGTACGTAGATTTGTAAAGCTCCAACATCCAACGTCCACGCCTTGTAACCAAGATCAATTATTTACTCCAATCTTGGGTCATTAATGGGATTTCGGGATGCTGACCCGTCAGTGTTCCGTCTTTTTCAAATGATACGATTCCTTTAGCCAGCCGACCAATTCTGTGTCGATGTCCTTCTTTTCCCTTATTTCTACATGGTACAGATGCCTGTGTAGTGACATCTGCAAATAACGCTGGAAACGACTGCTTTTCACTTTGTGATCAAGTTGGAAGCTCACCCTGATTTTGTCCTTAAGGATCCAAACCCCCGAAAACGTAAAATTACTCACCAGATGGATGCAGCATTCCACGGAATCAACACGCACGTTCCCAATTGTTTTCAGTCGCTGTATCAACTCCAAAAAAAGTGTCTTGCCGTATGGCTTGTTATCAAAATGATTTTCCAAGGGGTAAATCTTACATGAGTGAGCTTGGCCTTCCTTACCAAAGCTCCTCCCGCATTTTTCGCATTTCCATTGTGCAGTCATCAACTAGTCCTCCCAAGAAGAAAACATTATCCAATATAAAAAGCCGGATGCTCCACAACAAAAGAAAATACTTACAATTCCAAGAAACTCGAATCATATAATACGCATTAGATTGTAAATGAGATTGCTAGGTGATTGATTTATTTTTTCCTGTGAAGATTCTTGGTTATATTCATTAACAATTTCCGTTATGCTTTGTTCAATATTTTCGACATTACTATTGCCAACAGGTTCTACAAATGGATATAGGTCTTTGTTATCTCCTCCAGGTATAATGTACGGCGTATCTCCGATTCCATCACCGTTTGAATCAGTACCAGTATAGTCGCTCCAGTAATTGCCTTTGCCTTTTGATAGACCTTCAAGTTTATACCACATATCAAAGCCTACATCAAAGGCATTTCCGTAGTTAATAAAATTGTTGTAATAAAAATGATTATTATAGTTAAGTTCAGCCATTATTCCTACTGAATAGAAACCATAATTATTATTTGTGATATCATTTGCAACTATAGTATTACTAGAAAATCCAATTCCAACAAATAATCCTATATCCGCATTGTTTATATTATTTTTTAAAGCGAGATTTTTTCTTGTACGTAATAAAAAATAAAGGCCTTCATCGCATTTTGTAATTGTGTTATTATATATAATATTAAAATTACTTTTTTTCAACAAAATACCGTGATGGTGATCTTTTATAATATTATTGGAAATATTCAGATGGGAAACTCTGTTTGTAGAAATGCCTTGGCTATTTAACAACCCTAAAATTAAATTTCTATCTATATTACAATGTGATGAATACATTATTATAATACCTTGAAAAGGAGTAGGATTTAATATATTATTATCAGAAATAGTAATCCTTGATGAAAAAGCAATTACAACTCCCATCATAGGTAAATTATTCTGTCGAATTGTAAATTTGCTTATCGCTAAATCAGAACAAATACCAATCCATAGACATCCGTCGAGTATTGTCCAATTTTTGTTTTGACCAATTAAAGTTATAGATTTTGACTTTAAAGGAATTAATTCAACATAAATCCCATCATATACAAATATGGTGTCACCAGATTTCGAATGATTTATACCATCTGAAATGGTAGCAAAATGATCGATACCCCAGCCAGGCGTTAAGCTATCATAGCAATTACTGACAAATATATCAGCAGTATATGATCCATCTGCTTGATTGTTTACATATGCCTGAATTTCATCAGTATAATTTCCATGATCACATACCACAGTTAATCGAATAGTATGCAAACCTTCATCTAACGGATTCGTATCAATCGAAGTTAAAACACCACCTTGCGGCGTGTAAGAAGTTAGTATATTTGTCCAAGAAGTAGGATGTTCACCAACGCCATATTCTATTGTAAAGTATTGAAAATTCTCCCCCCAAGCAACCCCTTTTATATCTATCGTTCCTTTGACATCCTCCCAATTTGGAATAGACTCCAGTATAGCTGCAAATGGTTCCTTTTGTAGGGCTTTAGAAGCATTGATTCTGCCGGTGCCTATATATTCATCTGTATCTATTTCATCAGTAGTAAAGGGTATCATCGACTGAATCATATATGCAGGATAGGGGCATTGATTATTTTTTGACAAAAGAAGTGCAGCCAATCCTGCGACATACGGACAAGACATACTTGTTCCAGAAGCAAGGTAATAAAATTTATCTACAATATGGATTCCATCACCATATATATCTGTGCCATTTGCCCTCAAAGAAAGAATATCAACACCAGGCGCAGCTACATCAACCCAACTACCATAGTTTGAAAAAACCGCTCTAGAATCATTTCTATCTGTCGCTGCCACGGCCATTACGTTTTCATAGGCAGCAGGATAAATCTTTTCAACCGAATTTTCATTTCCAGCAGATGCTATGATTATGACGCCTTTTTCATAAGCATAATTCACAGTATCTTTAATTAGAGTTAATGGATATCCTCCCACACTCATACTTATAATATCTGCACCATTATCAACTGCATAGATTATTCCTTGGCAAATGTAATCTAGTTTACCACCCATATAATTTAAAGTTTTAACTGGCATAATTTTACAATTCCAGCAAATGCCTGCAACACCAAGGTTATTGTTGGTTACAGATGAAATGATGCCAGCACAATGCGTTCCATGACCAACCTCATCCAAAGGACTATTATCTTTATTAACAAAGTCCCAGCCTTTAATGTCATCAATATAACCATTGTTATCGTCATCAATTCCATTACCAGGTATTTCATCTTCATTGATCCAAATATTCTCAGATAGATCAATATGATTTATATCTACACCGGTATCAATAATTGCAATTGTTATATTGGGATCTCCCTTCTCAATATCCCATGCATCAGGTGCATTTATTTTAGATAAAGCCCACTGTTGATTAAATAATGGATCATTGGGAATAGTTTCCAAAACACCAAAACCTTGATTTTTTATTTTAGCACTTATAATGTTGTCATAGGTATGATAAATGTAAATCGGCTCAACATACTCCACAAAAGGATTACTACTATACTCTTCAAGAAAATCAAAGATAGATACATTATTTTCAATAACAAATTTATAAACATTTGATAGCAATGGATCGATGTTATCTTTGAAGATTTTCTCAGCAAATGATACATAAAATTTCTGGTTTAATTTATCTATCGATGCTATACCGGTAGTTACGTTATTGTCAACGATACTTAGATTAACATTATCTTTAAATTTAATTATAAATTCTCCAGGTACTACATCTTGAAATGATTGGTCATACTCATCATGTTCCATAACCAAATATTCATCTTGAAAAGGCTGGTTTATAAATATATTTGAGTTTGATTCTACTTTATTGATTGTTACTTTTTCACATGTACATTGAAAAGTGTTTGCTCCAAAAAACAAAAGGAATATTACCAAAACCAAACATTTTCGTATCATTATTTTCCTCCCGACTTATAATATTTTAAATTTATTAGTGATATATAAATATTATTGATATAATCAAATTTTTTGTGGTCATAGCCCACTGATTCTATTTGTTACTATTAATTAATATTCAGATCAACCCTCTTCCCAAATCTTCCATCCAACCAATATCTTACTAAACATTTTTTAACAAATTTTATAAATAAAATAATATTTGCATAGAGACGGGAGACATTTTATGAACAAGGAAAGAAAATACTCTATAGTAATAATAGGAGCAGTAGTTCTTTCATTTCTAATAACAAATTTCAGCAGCGTCTTTGCTGCAAACCCCTCACAGGCATCACAAATAAACATAGACGATGGCTATATCTCTGACTTAGGTCTTCCATTAAACAAAGAAGACTCATTCATAATAACAGAAGTCGAACCACCACAAGTATCAATTTATTATGGAGAACTAAACTCAAATTATGCAAGCATAAACATCTACTTTTACGACTATGATCTAACAACATATATGAACGAACATATCCTTATGTACGAAAGCAATTTTGTTAATAGCTACAGCTACAGGGTTATCATCTGGGAAAACAGTACACAAAGATATGCTTTACTTGATGAGGATTTGATGGGTGATTACCTATACGGTCTTGTTGAGTTCACCCATGGTACAACACTTATCTCATTAACTGCAAAATTAAAGAAGGATACATATTCAGACCAGCAACTAATAGCAATGATTGATAAACTAGAATCAAAAGCACAGGAACTGCTATCAATAGAGGCCTTAGATGAGGTCCATGGTCAGATCACCGGATTTGGCATACCAATGAAACACATAAAAGTCTCACTATCAGACGGTATAACAACAAACGAGACAACCACAGATTCAGAAGGAAACTACAATTTCACAAGACCAATCTCAAAAAGTATTACATACAACTTAACAGTCACTTTTTCATATGAAGTAAACGAAACAACCTACTTCTCCCTCCATTACCAAGAAAACAACCCTGATGTAGTAGATTTCAAACGTACATTCACAGTTGACTCAAACACAGATACCGTTCAAGACATTGCCCTTGAGCAAGAACTACCAATATACTACGATGGTGACTGGGCGAAAACATTCGCAAGCATGTACGTACACTTCACAGAAGCATTAGAGTTCTATAAAATTGGTTTAGAGGTTGATGTAAACTTCCAGCTACCACTTGACATCTACACGTTTGCATCAGAACAAACAGGCACACGTTACTGGTACAACATACCAGGTAAAAGCTACATAACCATAGACACTGAGAAATCAATCCATGAAAGCGTATACAGACCTAGACATCGGGAATACCACGAGTTCTCACACTACATAATGCATGCCTTGTATCAGCAATGGCCTGCACCAGCCGATGATCTCCCAGTTAACATAGAAGAAATCAATCACGATGGATACCTCAACCCAAGTACTTCAGATTCATATGTTGAAGGTTTCGCTGAATATATGGCTGCTGTTATACTGGAGTTTTACCAAGAAGAAGTAGGAACAATACCTACGACGCCACCAGATACAACATCTATGACCATGCTAGGTGCTCTGGATTACATGTACAACACACAATGGTCAGGTATGGAGCTAGACGCTGTAGCATTTGCAAATAGCGGAAGAGCAGAAGAAAAAGCAATAGCAAGTACACTCTGGGATCTATACGACGACAACACAGATTACTGTGATAAAACCCCTGAGCAGATGTACCAGTTGTATCAACAAAGACTCCCTCAATTACAAAAAGATTACGAGGAGATAAAAGCAGCTTATGAGGCTGATGCAAGAGAATACGGTGAAAACGACACCTATCCACCTATGGAGATCTTTACGTTGGATGATTTCAAGAATTATAAATGGGATGATGACAACGCAACCCTTGGTTTTGAAAAAGTCTGGGATGTCATAAAACACTTCCAAAACGATTTCACATCAGTTTATGATGAGATTATTACCAAATACCCTGAGCAGAAAAAAGCGATAGATGAGGTATTCATAGATCACGCGTTTTATGCAGATACAAATTTAGGAGATGGCGAATACACACCTCATGATATATACAGGGATGAAAATCACAATGGAAAATACGATCTTGGCGAGTATTACGTTGACTATCCAACAGGTAATTTTGAATACAATGCAGGGGAAACCGTAGGTCAGGCAACAAACTATGAAAGACCTTGGAGAAGAAGCGTCCAAGAAACCCCAGGATATTTCATAAAAGTAGACAACGAAGTACCATTCTACCTAGTAAAAGTCTCAATCCCAGATCATTTCTATCTTGATTACGTTGTACGTGCATGGAACAAAGACGGCATGATAAGCATACCAGTCCCACCAGAAGGATACAAAGCACTGGTAACAATCATCCCTGAAGGCACTCAGAGCAGTGGACCACTTAGTTTTTCATCAGAAGTCTTCCAAAAACACTACAACACCTCAGTTGAAAACGGGTACTACGTAGAGCACGATTTCGAAATCACAGGATCTATTCCTTCACCTCCATCGATGCCAGGAGATACAAACACAAATGGTGGTTCATCTGAGGAACAAACCCCTGGTTTTGAACTAATATTATTCCTAGGTGCAATCTTAATTATATCTCTATTAACCAGGAGACGAAAATAAAAAATCATTTCTTCTGCCCAGGGCGATCAGCTGGTCTCAAGAACTTACCCTTGATTGCCCATTCATATATTTTTTCGTTATGATCACCGATAAAAACCTCATCACCAACCTTGTGTTTAGTCTTAGTTGTCCAAATCGTAAACGCCTTACAAACCACATATTTTTTAAGACCAGTCCCAGATAGATACGCTAGATGCGCACTAGCCAGATCAGTAAGTTCTTTCTGACGCTGCAACCGAAAACTAGTATAATTCCCAGGATACGCTCTAATCGAACCGCCGTCCATAAAAAAAATCGTATCCGCAAACACATCAAGGAACCTTCTATCATGTGAAACCGCAATCACAGTACCATCATACGATTTCAGAGCGCTTTCAATCGCTTTCTTAGAATCCATATCCATATGATTTGTAGGCTCATCAAGAAGCAGAAAATTATACGGCTGCAAAATCAATCTAAGAATAGCCAACCGCGCACGCTCACCACCAGAGAGCTGCTGCACCTGGTTAAAAAACATATTACCTTTAAAATTAAACTGCCCTAGCAACGCCTTTGCATCATTCTCAGTTAACTCACTATGATCCCTGCGTAGCTCATCAATCAAGTTGTTTTCCGGGTTAAGCGACAGATGACCCTGATCAAAATAACCTGCTTTCACACCAGAGCTAACATGTAAAATCCCCTCATCAGGATGCTCCTCGCCTGTAAGCATCTTCAAAAACGTGGTTTTACCACAACCATTAGGCCCAATGAGACCTATCTTCTGCCCAGTGATAATCTCAAAACCTGCGTTATCAAGAATAACCTTACCACCAAATTGTTTCTCAAGCCTCTGCCCATCTGCAACATTCTTACCTGATTTGAAAACAGACTTAAAATGGAACTTGAGCAAATAGGATTTCAAAACAGGGTTCTCCACATGCTCAACTTTTTCAAGTCGTTTCATTTTACTTGCTATCTGCAGATCATATCTATTCCGCCGTGATAATGTCTCAATCACCTTTTTTTGCCGTTGTATCTCAGCCTTTGACTTCTCATACGCCTTAATCTTTATATGCTCCCGAAGAAGTTTCTGCTCCTCATACTCCTCATAAGTCGCATCATACAGTTCAAGACGATTGCCCCTCATCTCAAATACCCTATCGACAAGATCATCCAGAAGATACCGGTCATGAGAAACAATCATAACAGCACCAGGGAAATCAACTATCTGCCTCTCCAACCACTCGATCGTCTCAATATCAAGATGATTCGTAGGTTCATCAAGAAGCAAGAGATCGCACTCCTTTGGTTGCGCAATAACACTTGCAAGAGCGATTTTCTGCCGCTCACCACCTGAAAGAACACCAGGTTTTGTAGTAGGCGGAAGATCAGGCAGCCCTATATCCTTTAGAATACGAAGCGCGGCCTCTAAACGCAAGGAACTACTAGTCCGATTAGCAGAAATCTTAAGTTTCCTTATATTTTCAAGAATATCAACATAGTGTGGTGAATTGTAAATCTCAGGGTCCTCCAATTGCTTTTCATAATCTCTGATTTTTTGCTGAATCGCATCAGACTGCGTGGTACGAACAAAAAAATCATACACTGTTTCATCAAGCGAACCTATAGGAACTTGATCCAAATATCTAATCCGCAGGTTGTCTTTTCGCCAGACATCACCATAGCTTGCATGCACCCATCCTAAAAGAATCTTAAAAAGCGTTGTTTTACCACAGCCATTTGGGCCGAGAAGACCAATGCAGTTATCTGAATAAACATCAAACGACACGTTTTCAAAAAGGAGCTTACCCTCAATTGTTTTAGATAAATCACAAACCTTAATCAAGACGTCCATCAAGGGGGGATAACAAAGTTCTGCAGTATATTATTTTAGGTACAAGAAATCAAAACACGTTCTAATCATAATAGTTTTTTGATTAGAAAACCACAGATAATTCAACCCTACGTCCACGCCCTCCAATTGTAACTAATTGATTGCTACATATCGACCCAAACTCTTAAATAGCAACAAAAAATTCAAAAAGGTTACAAATGGGCGGAGGAAAAGTTTTATGGAGGAAATAAAAGAACATATTATCGATTATCTTTCAAAAAGAAAGTTTTTGACATTAGCTACTTCAACACAAAAGGGTGAACCATTAACTCATCCAATTGCGTATGTGAATAAAGGTGATATCATCTACTTTTCTACGGGCAAAGAAACCCGTAAATTTAAAAACATACAAAAAAACCCGAATGTCGCCTATTCAGTATATGACCCAACTGAACATCTAGAAGAAGTAAAATCTGTTCAAATGGAAGGAAAAGCAACGCCAGTAACCGATAAAAAAGAAACAAAAGAAATCAATGAGATGCTTAAACAAAAATTTCCGTCCATGTCTTATTTGACTCAAGATCCAGATGGTATAATCATTAAGATAACTCCAAAAAGCTGCTATTTTGTAGATTATACCAGGGGATTTGGATATGGAGACAAAGTAGAATATTAAAAATTTGTTATTTAATGATTTGATTAGCTGCATACAAACCAGTGACATATGTCTCTTCAAGTCCAGCTACATTATAGTCACCAATAAGATACAGATTGTTTCCTCTATCGCTTTCTATTAACTCATGACCATTTATCCGCCCGGCAGGATCCCAAAAGTGATGAGCGATTACCTTAGGATTACTAAAATAGTTCTCTAAAGAGGGTCGCTTATCCTTATAATAAAAAAGATATGTTCCATCATGAAGATCTGCAATAGATTGAACCATACTAGGATGACAAAAAAGTTGATATCTTTTCCTTGAAATAATTTTTTTAGGAGTTCCACGAATATGAAGCATATGTGTACTAACAGGTTTATTCATCTCTTTTACATCAGCAAAACGCTTAGACCAACTCAACTCTGTTGCTAAAACAAGGTTTTTTGCAAAAAAAGTATCCTTGTTTGTTTTAACTTTATACTGACCATTCTTATACGAGACATCTTCCGCAGAATCGATAACGATTTTATCCTGAAAAGAAGAAATCATTCTATTTTTTTCAAAATGAAAAGTAAAAATCGGAGTGATCAATGGTAAAAGAAATTGCAAGAAACTAAAAGCATTCATTTCATGAACTGGAGAAAACGTAGTTGAATACAAAGCTTTTGAAAGATACTTATCTGTACCACGTCCAAGACTGTTTTCTTTTACAAGATCAACAGCATCTTTCATATACAATCTATGCAAAAAAGAATCTGACTCAATCGCCTTCTTTTGAGACACGGTTTCAGCGTTTTTTCGAAATGTTCTCAAAGCTTCTCTAAAACGGTAAAGCAGTTTTTTAGCCTTCATAAACTGATGCAAATAAACTAAGAGCTGGGGCTCATACAATGTATAAACATCACCGTTTTCATGAAAACAGAAATCGCTTAATCTAATTCTGGATTGTATAGTTACAAACGGTAGAACATTCTCATAATCAGAACACACAAAAAACGCACCATAATTAGCAGTACCATCCTCAGATGTAAGAATGCGACCGCCGATATCTTTGCTTATAATCAAAAAATCTTTGTCATGTTTTTGAAGATGGTTAGCACAGGCAAGCCCGGAGATACCGGCTCCGATTATAATCGTATCATGCATCTTCGCAGTCATCCTTTCACTATTTTTGGATTGTTTTAAATAGGAATTCGCTTCTAAAAAGTATTGATTTATTTTCATTTACACAATCCCTTTATCCATGCAGCCATCTGAAAGATTCAATTTACAAAGAAGTTATCAGCCCCTGTTCATAAAGCAGGGTTGCATCCAAAACCTCACCCTTCTTATGAGAAAGAACCTCCAATGTCTGATTTAAAACATCCATCATACACTCTTTATCATTTGGCAACATCCCGTAGATGCCCCGATAAACTATCTTATTATCTAGCCAAATATAGTTCGTATGATGATCAGATGCAAGCTCACAATTCTTAACATCGAGATGTTCAAGAAACAGTTTTACTTCAGCAAGTTTTTCTAATGGGCTAGTAGGTTGATATTCTCTAGAGCTCATTTTATCCTCAAGAAGCGAACCATGCTGGACAATCAAAGTACGCAGTCTAATAAAATCCGGATTGACTTCGTTACACACACGAGCAGATCCAACCGCGTGTTCTTCAAGCCTACCCTTCCCACCAGCACCTATAAGAATATAAAAAGAAAGCTCAAGACCTGCCTGTTTCGCTGCCTTCCCACCAGCAATCATCTCCTCGGGCGTCGCTCCTTTCTGCAAGAAAGACAACGTTTTCGCATCACCTGACTCCAGCCCCACATGGACTCTTGTAAGACCTGCTTTTTTTATTTTAGTCAACCGTTCAACACCTAATTTCATCAAAGTCTTCGCCCTAGCATAGGATGTTATACGTTCTGCATCTGGAAAACGTAGTTTTATATGCCTGATAACATCCTCAACATTTTTCATAGCAAGACTGTCAGAATCAGCGATAAAAACCGTCCTTGCACCATAAAACAAACGCACAGCAGCATCAACATCCTCCTTCACCTCATCCACTGGACGCGGCTGAAACTTCATCCCCTTATACATAGTGCAAAAAAGACATTTATTCCAAGGACATCCTCTGGACGCGCGAATAAGAGCAGATGACGCCTCATTAGGTGGCCGAAATGGAGGGAAATCATAATCAACCATATACAATTACAGAGGAAAAACGATGATTTTAATCTTTCTACCTTGCCCTGTTGTACTCTCCTGGAAAAATATTTAACATACCATATAATTACTTTTTATAGGATACGGTTGGTGTAAACTATAAAAGTTGATATTATCGGCGGAGGCATAGGTGGTCTTAGCACCGCAATCTCAATAAAAGAACACAACCCCTCTATAGAGGTTGTAGTTCACGAAAAATACAAAGAAATAGGTTACAACCACGAGGGAAGAAGATGCGGCGAAGCACACTCTGTTGAACGTGAATGGAAGAAATGGAAACCAACTGGTAAAAGCGTCTTCAACAACATACTCCACGCAGAGATAATAATTGGTAAGAAACATTATGTTGGTGATCGACCCCCTGGTGTGGGTTTTATCCTTAACCGTCAGGAATTCATCCGCCAACTAGCAAAGGATGCAGAGAAACGTGGCGCCATACTTCAAACAAACGATAAAATAAAATCTGTTAACGATCTCGATGGCGACTTCATCGTTGACGGCTCAGGGTGCCCAAGTACAGTGAAACGAGAACTTAAGCTAGGCACAGGGTTTATCGGTACGACATATCAACAGACCCTTGAGAACGCAAGTTGCTTCCAGCCTGACACCATAAAGATTTTTTTCGTCAAATCACGCGGATATTTCTGGATTTTCCCACGTGACCCTGAAAAAAAAGAGGTGAACTTGGGCGTCGGATTCTTTGGCAATTACGATTACGGCCTACGAAATAAACTCAATGCATTCAAAGAAGAACATCACATAACAGGAACTGTCAACTACGTGGTCGGCGGGTTAATACCTCTTGGTTTGCAACGCCCTTTTTTGTATAAAAATATCTTATTCGTAGGCGATACAGGCGTAGGAGCATTCCCCTTCTCAGGTCAAGGCATATATCGAGCATTGTTAAGTGGCGATATTGCCGGACGATGTATCGCACAAAATAAAATAAAAAAATATCCACATATCATAAGGAAAGAGTTTACGCAATGGGACATGGTTGGCTCAACATTTATCAAAATGAATTCAGTGTTTCAAAAAATAAATCCTTCGTTATTTTTTGCATCATTGAATTTTTTAATAAAAATAGGCGGACAACTAAGCCTACTTACACATTAGTTATGTATTGCAGTAAAATCGTTTTTAAAAACGATAAAAAAACAAGGAATCATAAAAATACCTATATCCTTCTTCACCTAACATAAATACTAACATTTTCAGTAAAGCCACCTACTTCACTAGCATCTTTACCAACAAACACCTCAACCCTCAGCTTCCTATCTTCAACCAACTGTAACAAAATAACACCCTGAACATAATCATTATTTTTAATCTTCAAACCATGAACAAAACTTTTCCTATCCCAGACCTCCTCATCCCTATAATAATTAAAATCAACAAGCTCATACGCAACAAGTTCGCCAACAGAGACATTAACCGGATCAGGACTATTGCCTTTCACACAAAACTGCTTAGCACTATCAACAAAAGTACCAATGGAAACAACTATCGCATCTGAATCAATACTATCATAAGCAATAGTCAAATGCCCAGCCCAATATCTATCAGTATCAGCCCCTTCGTAACCATTGGTATTATTCAAAAACCATGTTCCAACAAGCCGCCCATCAACATCATAGCAAATCTTACCACCAACTGGATCAGCAGTTCGAAGACACTTTCCAACCATTATATTTTTAATAAACTCATTAAAATAATCAAAAGGATCAGGACAATGGATCTTCCAACTCTCCTGAGCATAACTATCTGAGTTCACAAAACCTAACAAAACATCCTCATCAACAATATTATAGTCAACACTACCACCATACCAACCAATAACCTCACCAGCACTCACCTCAACATTAACACTAGAATAATTACCAAGACCAGGATCAACCAACGATAATTTATCTGATAACACATCGATATGGATATAGATACTAGAAATAGTACTAGTATGCTTAATAACCAGTCTATAATCATCAACAGGTATTGGTGTATCACCAGCAGCGACACTCATATGTTGAATATCTGTAACAACACCATCACTGGGTGAATAAACAGCTATGTCAACAGCTGCCTCATCACCTTTATCAAAATCATAAGAAACATAATACTGATGATCAATAGGAGTAACATGGCCGCCAGTCATACCACCCATCGGTAAAATAAAAGCAACCTTTTCTAAATCAACAGGCGGATAATCAAAAGGCATAAACCCAGCCTCATCGGGTTCATTATTTGTATCTCCGTTTTCATTATCATTACTAGGTGTTACGCCATTTGTTCCTTTATCCTCATTAGATTTGTTTGTTGTACAACCAGAGAGCAACAGAAGTGTTACCAAAAAAACAATTACCGCTAACTTTTTCATCCCAATCTCCTCAAACATTATAACCAGAGTTTATTAATAAAACTACTTGAAAAGAATTCTATGCTCCCACATTTTAATTTATTTTTATTTTAGAAACATCAAAGTTTTACTGATTTACCGAAAGACGCCCTGCCAATATAAATTTGAGGACCAATGATTTTATCAAAACCTATATCACCAAAATTAATGAATAAACCACTAAAACGCAGTATAAAAATATTATATCTGCCAATTATTCTATGATACGAGAGCAAACCACCAATTCTCGAAAAACCAAAAACATATCTTGAAAATATTGGTCTGAAGACTAGGCCAACAAATGACTCGTAACCATAAAAAGGTATAATTGAGAAGCCGATACCAGCACTTATAATACCAGCCGGGTGAAGAAAACCAGCAAATGGATCAATCATAGCATTAATTGTATCCAGTACTATTTGGTCAATGTCCACATCTGGAAAATCAGAAACAACTGATTTAACTGCATCTATAAAATCATCCACGCTGTTAAAAATTTGTTTCCATTCAGTCTCAGTGATTGTTACGCCCTCATCACCATCTTCAGTTATTGTAGTATTTATAACAACTAAAATATTAGCTAATTTATCCTTAAATGTTTGATATTGTTCATCTGACACTGTTACCTGAGTCATGTAATCATCTTGAGTTACACCTGGTAACCATACAGTCATCAACTGCTCCTCCTGACCCAACGGTGTTTCTGCATCAACCAATGGCAAAAAAGCCATATTCAAAAAAAACAAAACAACTGCAAACAATACTATCTTCTTTCCTATTCTGAAAATATTAAAACCCCCTTCACGCCAATACTCATACAACAGATTAATATAAAAATTTTGTGTAGACTAATAGCATAAAAAATGAACTAGAGTTTTGAAAGAAATCTAAGAACAGGAAACATATTTGGGAATTCCTCTAATAAGCGCATAAAGATCGAATTAAAAGATATACTTCGTGGTATTATAACATCAAAATAGGTCATATTACTCTCGGCACCATGCTCATCAACAGCCATTGAATTTATAATCAACGTATTTTTTGACGCGTACGCATGTGTTAAGAAAACTTCTTGGCTAGATGGATATGGCCCATGCCACTCAGCTCCACCGCATACATCACCCCAGTCAACATAATAGGTGATATTATCGCCATCAGGGTCTGTTGAATTAAAACTCCATGTATATTCAACTCCTGCTTTAACACGAGTTGGACCATCAATAGTTGGAGCATCTGGTCGACGATTTTCAACAATAGTTATACAAAATGGATCTGACTCATTCTCCATCCCATAAATATCTCTTAATTTCAAAATAATACAATAAACTCCTGGCTGTGTCCACATGTGAGACGCACAAATAGTTTCACCAGAAGCAAAAGGACCAAGCCAACCTGAAACATTACCATCACCCCAATCCCATAAACAAAATATAGAATCACCTTCAGGATCTGTTGTTGTATCAGTGCAGAAAGTATATTCAACGTTTACTAATCCATTATCTGGGCCATAAATTATTGGTTTTTCTGGAGGATAGTTTTCCCCACTAAAACCTATACAAGACACAAAACCAGCTCCAAAAAACAAAACAACCACAGCACAAACCAAAGATTTCCTAAACACTCTATTTTACCTCCCTCAGTTACAGATATTTCAAACACTAAAACAGTATATAAACATTCTTAGCCGGTTATTCATCTTTTCTTGAAATAAAAAATAGACCAAGCAACAAAAGTAAGACACCAACAATTTGAACAACAGTTGGAACCTCAGAAAGTATAATAAAAGCAAGAAGTGTAGCAAACACAGGAGTTGAAAGCTCGAGAGCAGACGTCTGAGCAGCTTTCATCCTTGAGAGCGACTCATAGTACAAAATCGTACCAACACCAACTACTATCCCAACAACAACCTGATAATAATTCTCAATAAAAAAACTATTATTCATTATCAGATAGATTGAAAGAACAACAGCGACAACTGAAAACCTATAAAATGTAATAACACCAGTGTTTAGATGCCGGACATATCTTCTTGTAACAATCGCTGAGGTCGCCCATGCGATTGTAGCAGATAAAACAAACAAATCACCAACTGTACCAAACCTAAGATTCATAAAATTCTCAAGAGTACCAGTTGTTACTAAAACCCCTGAAAGAATCATAAGTACTATTCCAATGTAATCAAAAGATGTGAGTTTATCTGATTTAAGAGTAAAAACCCCAAATAGTACAATAAAAATAGGTTGCATATGAGCAATAATTACTGCGTTAACAACAGCAACTTGAGAAAGTGAAAAAACATACATGAAATCAGCAAAAAGCGCTGCAACAAGTGCTATATAAACCACAGGCGCAACATCTTTTTTTGATAATCTTAAATCCTTTGGTTTTCTTTTAATTAAAATGTAAACAAGACCAACAAACAAAGCAAAAAAAGCGCGTACCATATTTGTTTGAATAAAATCCGATGTCTCATATGACAACTTCACTAATATAGGCTCTATCGCCCACATGATACTTGCAAGTAAAATTGCAACAATTCCTATTGTTTTGTTTTTCACAAAGCTGAAACTAAAAACATCTATATTGTATTTATGAAACAAAAAAGATATGTCAGATATTATTCTTTTAACTCATTAAAATTAAAGTAATGTACTGGGTTACTAAAAGCGATTTTATCTTTTGTAGCGAAGCATACAACCATCTCACCAGTCTCAGGACAGGCAACCCACATATTCCACGCTCTATTGAAACTAGTTCCTTCTGCAAGTATTACAATTAAACGTAAAAGAAGATCTGTTCTACCACTGTAACAACTACGAATCATAGACATGGTACTATTCAAATCCATGGAACCTAAATTTTTTCCAATTCCTTCAGATGTTGCTTTGTAACTTCTCCAAACTGCATAAAACACATCGGTTCTTCTAACTAGTTTTATAAAATCGATAATGCCAGATGGATTATACCTGTCCCTTTGAGTTTTTGCAATAACTGGTTCAATAAAAAAATTAGTTCGTCTAACAACATCTTTTATATTCCAAAATGGTTTTTTTCCTTCAACTGGGTCATCATATGTCCCAAAATAAGAAAGATTTGCAGTTGTTTCAACAGCATAACCAATAGGAACTTTGCTGTCAGATACTACAAAATTCCATCCAAGTGTTTTATTTGTTGTTAAAAAAATTATAGCCTCACTAGCACTAGAGGCGTGATCCAAAACTTGTTGAACTCTAAACTGTGCAGGCATACCATGGAAGGTTTGGTCTTTACTCCAACAAACCTGCTGACCAATTGCTATACCCTGCTCATTTATCCCACCGCCACCATGCATAGCACCAGCAACCGAAGGACATAAAGAAGCATAACCGTTATCCGGATTTCTTACGATTAAAACATAATTTTCATGAGCAAAAACACCAGTTTCAGGGTCTTTTATATCCATTGGCTGATCAAAACTCCGAGTATGATAAAGTTTACCATCTATTGTTGCAGTACCCCAAGCAGATATCCCGAAACAAGCCATGTCACCAACAACAATAACCATATAGGCTGCAACAACTTCATCAAATGTTACTTCTGCTCCATCTGCAAGACCTTGAATCTCATCGATGTACTCTTGAGGAACATAATCCTTCATTTCATCCCAGATATCTAAAAGATATTCAAAAGAAACCTCTGAATAATCTAAAAAAGCCCGCAGGTTTTGTCTTGCTTCCTCTTTTAAAAGATAACCATGTTGATACCCCATTTCATAATTAGAACCACTGATATGAAGAATCTTTACACCGTCTCGTTCCTCTAACCAACTACCATCTAAAAAGTTAGAGCTTACATTATCTTCAATAATATTTGTTGCTTTTATAGGAAAAATAGATGTTGCTAAAAATAAAAATATTATTAATGTTATTAATTTTTTAATCATGCCAATCATACACTACACACCCCATTATTGTAATATGACACTTGTTATTTAAACTCCTCAGACACCTAAATAAACATTTATTGTAGAAAGTTTTATATTTATCAAGATACTTATAAAACTCATATTTGAGGGAGGTATATATTTTATGCGTGGAGGAAAAAAAATTATTTTTACAATTATAGTTGTACTTTTATTTTTAGGATTAACACTCACATCCACAATAAGCGCACAAAAATCATTTAACAAACAACCAAAAATAACTATTACGTTGAAAGGCATAAATGACCAAGATCAATCTTTTGAAATAGAAGTAACAGAAGAACAAATAAATGAAATCAACCTTGCAGTAAATGATTGTTTAGATGTTTTTAACGCATCTAAAGAAGAAGATAGCCCTGAAGGAAAAAACATTACTTCAACAGAGTGGGTCGAAATTAAAATTAGTACATTTAAAATAATCGATTCAATAAAGAATCTAGTTGGAGATGATTTTCCTGAACAGGACGTTAAAAATTATATTAGTACTATTTTTGGTTCACTACTTAGGACACTCTGGTATCTTCTCCACCCGATTGTAAGCATAGGTTTAGGAATAAGTTTGATACCATTTTATGACTACGAGACTTTCATAGGAAAATTATTCAGACCTGTGTTTATAACATATTTCGCTGGTTTTTCTGCATCAATACGTACCAACCCATTTCCACCACCAATACCATACTGTAAAATAGGACTTCATAGAATTAGAACATTGTTTTTCGACGGAATATTCATTAACTTTAAAGACCTAGGCATAGAGAGAATAATTGGTCCACAGTTACTAATCGGTTGTGGCATAACAATAATGACCTAAGCGATTTAATGACAAAATATAGCTTTTAAATGGATTAGGTTCAATCTTTTTAATCTCATCATAAAAAATGAAAGAAAAATTAGTTAAAATAGATACTAATTAAAATAAAGAGGTTTTGAATATGATAATATCACAACTAAGCATAGCACCAGTAGGAAAAAACACAAGCCTAAGCAAATACGTAAAAATAGTAATCAAAACACTAGAGAAAAACAAGATAAAACACCAAACAAACGCTATGGCAACAGTTATAGAAACAAAAAATCTAGATGAACTATTCAAAGCAGTAAAACAAGCACATAACGCAGTGATAAAAGCAGGTGCAAAAAGAGTGATAACAGAACTAAAAATAGACCACAGAATAGACAAAAAAGCGACAATAGAAAATAAACTAAAATCAATACAATAAAATTACATTTTTAAAAGATACAAAACAGTTATATGTATCGTTTATATTCCGAGCATGGGGAAGGTAATTATCGTGTCATCGAAATCTTTAGTTGAGATAGTATTTCACGGTAGAGGAGGTCAGGGAGCAGTCACAGCAGCAAACCTACTAGTATCAGCGGCATTAAAAGATGGAAACAAGGGGGTACAAGCATTCCCAGTTTTTGGAGCGGAGAGAAGAGGCGCACCGGTTAGGGCATTCGCACGAATATCAAACGAAGAAGTACACCTAAGAAGCGAGATCTACAACCCAGATATAGTGATAGTATTAGATGAGAGCATAATGGATGTAGTAGACATACTAAAAGGCTTGAAAAAAGATGGGAAAATACTGATAAACACAAGGAAAAAACCAGAGGATTTTGATTTTCATAAACAATACAATGTATCTACAGTCGATGCCACAGGCATAGCGATAAAACACGATATAAAAGTAGGTGGAATACCGGTTGTAAATACACCAATATTAGGTTCTATACCAAAAATACTTGATAAAGTCACATTAAAATCAATTCAAGAAGTTGTCAAAGGCAAATGGGCTGGGGAACTAAGTGAGAGAAACGTGATAGCTACAAAAGACGCCTATGATTCAACACAGGTGATCAAATGAAGAAATATGATGTTGTTACAAGCATTTCTTATCCTAAAAAAGGCGCCATGGGAAAAACAGGTAGCTGGCGAGTTTTCAAACCAAAATTAAACAAAGATAAATGTGTGAAATGTTTGCAATGCTGGGTTTTCTGCCCGGAAGGCGTCATAACAAAAAACAAGGATGGAACGGTTAGCATTGATTTCGAGTATTGTAAAGGCTGCGGCATCTGCGCTAATGTATGCAAAGTAAAAGCTATTGTTATGGAGCGGGAGGCTGAGGATAAATGAAGGTTATGATTGATACTGGTAACTATATAGCTGCCAAGGCCGCTGTTATGGCTAAACCAGACGTTGTAGCAGCATACCCAATAACACCACAAACCACACTTGTAGAGGGTATAGCAAAATACGTGGCAACAGGCGAATACAAAGGAGAATACATATGTGTAGAGAGCGAACACTCAGCTATGAGCGCTTGCATAGGTGCTAGCGCTGCTGGCTCAAGAACTTTCACAGCAACGTCATCACATGGTTTGTTACTAATGCATGAGATGCTGCATTGGGCTGCACTAGCTCGTTTACCTGTTATTATGTGTAACATTAACCGTGTTGTTGGACCTGGTTGGAACATCTGGGCTGACCAAAATGACTCGATATCTCAGCGTGACACAGGTTGGATACAGTTTTACTGCAGCAGCTGCCAAGAGATTTTTGATACAGTTATACAGAGTTTTAAACTAGGTGAGCACAAAAAAGTTGGTCTACCTGTCATGATAAACTATGATGCTTTTATTTTATCCCATACCTCAATGCCAGCATATATTCCTGAACAGAAAGAGATAGATGAGTTCATACCACAGTTTAAACCCCAATGGAAACTCGATGTTGATAACCCTATCACATTTGGTAATATCATAGGACCTGCTTATTACGAAAAAGTTAGGAAGGCTATGCAGGATGCACAAAATAACGCTAAGACACTTATACCAGAGATAGCAAAAGAATGGAAAAACAAGTTTGGTAGATATCATGGTGATTTTGTAGAGAGATACAAATGCGAAGGAGCAGACTATATACTGATGGCTATGGGTGCGATTGGTGCAGAAAGCAAAGCAGCCATTGACAACCTCCGAGCAGAAGGATTAAAAATCGGCCTAGCAAGGGTTCGCACATTCAGACCATTCCCAACAGAAGAGATGATAAAACTAGGTAAACAAGCAGATCTGATAGTTATAGATCGTAACATTAGCATCGGTTCAGAAGGAGCACTTTTTAACGAAACTAAAGCAGCATTATACAATAAAGTAGACGCAAAAGTAAATGGTTTCATAGCTGGATTAGGCGGAAAAGACGTAACATACAAAGACATAGAAAAAATCTGCAAAAAAGTAATCAACGGTAAAGCAAAAGATTTTGAATGGTATGGTTTCGAGGGGGACTAAGAATATGGCGATAAAAGATTTACCAGATACTGAATGTGTGATACCTGGTAGCGCAGCATGCCCAGGCTGCCCAGCAACAATCGGTTTACGTATGGTTTTCAAAGCATTAGGAAAAAACACAATTATGGTTGTACCAGCCTGTTGCACAGCAGTTATAGAGAGTTTGTATCCAAATGCTTCTTTTGATATACCTGTTATGAACATTGCTTTTGAGGCGGCAGCTGCAGGAGCATCAGGAGTGGAAGCAGCTTTGAAGAAACAGGGAAAAACTGATACTACAGTGTTGGCATGGGCTGGAGACGGAGGGACCTACGATATAGGGATACAAGCTTTATCAGGAGCTTTAGAACGAGGAACCAACTTCATCTATATCTGCTACAACAACCAGATTTACTCAAACACAGGTATACAACGTAGCGGAGCTACACCATACGCGGCATGGACGACAACTACAGTAGATGGAAAAACAGAGTTCAGGAAAGAAATGGGCGAGATCGTAATGGCACACCACATACCATATTCTGCACAGGCCTGCATAAGCTACCCTGAAGACTTATACAACAAGGTGAAAAAAGCAAAGAGTATCAAAGGACCGAAATACATCGAAATATTAGCACCATGCCCACCTGGTTGGCGGTTCAGCATGGATAAAACAGTTGAGATGGGTACGCTAGCAGTGGAGACAGGTGCATGGGCATTATATGAATGTGAAAAAGATGTTGTGACGTTCAATGGAAAAAGTAAACTTATCCTTGAGAAGAAGATAGAGCGTAAACCTGTTGAGGAATGGATAAAACAACAGGGGCGTTTCAGGCATCTCTTCAAACCACAGAGAGACGAGAAGAGGATAAAAGCTATAGAAGACTACACAAACCAGGTTTGGGAAAGATATCGTAAATGCTACCTGGGAAAATAATTTGGAGGAGGATTTTATGCCTATAGTAACAATTGAAACATGGCCGCTACCAAAAGAAAGGAAACCTGAGTTGATAAAAAAGATTACAGACATTTTTACAGGGTTTGATATACCGGCTCAGGCTGTAACCGTGGTTATACATGAGACCCAGTTAGAGAACTGGGGTAGCGGTGGAGAACAACACTCTGTAAAGTTTAAGGATATGAAAAAATAAAAAAATTAAAAAAAAGAGTGTTTTTATAGGAACTTCTTTACCAGCATGCTATCAGATGCTGTATTACCGTATTTGTCGTATGCTACAACCTTTAAACTTTGTATATGGATGAATCTCACTAATCTGTCCTTTGTCCAGTTAAAAGTGTAAGGTGCTGTGGTCTTATTTTCTTTTAGTTTACCATTAACATAGAACTCAACACGCTCTACACCTGATCCACTATCGGAAGCGTTAACCTCAACTGTTATAGTTCCAATTACAAAAGCCATGCGTAGGAATAATCGTCTTATTCTCTTGTTTGCTATGTAGAATGCACGCTCTGGTTTTGTAATTTTAACAGTTGGCGGAGTAGTGTCATTTGTTGTGACAAGTTTGGATATGTTTGTGCTGTTTCCCTTGTTATCAGTAACAATCAAGGTTACATTATATGGAGTGTATTCGTTAGCATAGGTGTGTACTGGTTTCATTTCGGAAGATGTGTTTCCATCTCCAAAGTTCCAAGCATATTTTGCTATACTACCATCGATATCATATGAAGATGATGCATCGAAGCTTACATTTTTGAGGTCTGCCTTATATGTAAAATTCGCAACAGGTGCAGCATTCTTAACAGTTATCGGTATGGTTTTGTTATCCCATCTACCACCATCGTCTGTTACATTAAGACTAACGAAATAGGTTAAATTATCATCAAATATATGTTGGGTCATATTTCCATAACCTTTCGACCCATCGCCGAAATACCACGTGTAATTTTCTATTGTTCCATCTGGATCAATAGATAATGTGCCGTTGAAATCAACTTTTAAACCATGGGTTGTGTTCTTAAAGTCAGAAACAGGTTCCTGGTTGTCCAAAGTTGTAAAGTGGTAAACCTCTCTCGTTGTAATATCGCTACCAAAATTTGTTGCATTAACCCAAACATAATAGGTTGTTAAATAATCTAGAGCAGATAATGATAAGATTTTAGTTCCGTTTATATCACTATTTGATACGTTTTGTTGACCGTTATCACATTGTATAGTCCAATTAAATAAGTCACCCTCAAGATCCGTTATTTCGATACTCCAATCAAGGACTCTCGGCTGATCTATAGACTCATTTGCTGGGTTTGGTACTCCAAAAGAGGGTGGTTGGTTATCATAACCCAATACAGGCATAGTTATTAAACTAGACAAAAATATCATGCCTACTATTGTTAATACATATGCGTTTTTTCTCATATTATCAGCACTCAAATCTATTTTTATTATAAATTTGTTATTTTATTGGTTTATAAATGTTTCTTTACAAATGTAGCCAGATTTAAGTTACTTTAATATAAGAAGAATAAAAAAGAGAAGAGAGAGTTTTATAGATATTTTTTGACAAACATCGACTTACTAGCACTGTTGCCTTCGTTATCGTATGCTACAACTTTTATTTTGAATATATGGATTAGCCTTAGTCTATCTCTGGTCCATACGTAGTCGAACATGCCTGTAGTTTTGTTTTCTTTTAGTTCGTTACCAATCCATAACTCTACATATTTTATTCCTGAACCGCTATCAGATGCATTAACCTTGATTATTACGTCTCCGATGATTAAAGCTGGGCGTATAAGGAATTTTCGCACGAACTTACCGTTTATATATAGGCCTTTCAATGGTTGATCTATTTTTATCGTTGGATTTGTCATATCTGGAAGTGGTACAAGTTTCGATGTTGTATTAGTCAATCCAGAACTGTCTGTAACAGTTAAATTTACTTCATATGCTTTGGAATCAATTTCATATTCATGATTAATAGTTTTGCCTGTACCGTTTTTCCCGTCGCCGAATTCCCAGAAGTAACTTACTATGGTCTCATTTTCACCCTCAGATTTTGAAGCATCAAATTTTACTACTACCTTACCATTAGTTTCAAATATATAAGTAAAATCTGCAATAGGTACAGTGTTATTGATCTCTATTGTTATTATTTTACTGTTTGTAGCACCATCATCATCGGTTACTGTAAGATTTACATCATATACTCCGTTTTCTTCATAAGTGTGATTTGTTATTTTTTCTGTGCCGTTTGTACCGTGACTGAAATTCCAAGAATAAGAGGCTATGCTTCCATCACTATCAATTGATGAAGAAGCATTAACGAACACAGTCAAATCTCTTATAAAGTACGTAAAGTTTGCAACAGGTGGTTGATTTGGCGGCTCTTCGGTTGTAAACCTATAGGTTACATTTTTATATTGACCACTAAATGAGACATTAACATACCACTCATAAGTTGTGTTATATTCTAGAGGCCCATTTATAGGTGCTTCTTTACGACCTTCCATGTATTCTGATGGATTTGCAGTTGTAGTGATGTTAGTTCCACCGATCTCCCAGGCAAAAACGAAATCCGAGGTGTCTTCAGTTAGTTGAACTATACTGATTAAAGCACTGACATTTGGTGTATATCTACTCACATCCAAACTGTTATTAATCGGAGCTTCATCAGTTATGGATATGTTAAATGTGGTGCTACCTTCACCATAAGGCACCATCAATGGATAATTATCCTGATTAAGGCCGCCAGTTATATTGTAGGGCGTATCACCTATACCGTTGCCATTGTTATCTTCTCCATTGTAATCATCCCAATAGTTACCTTCCAAACCATTATCCCACGCATTAGTTCCATGATCATATGCATTTTGAATATTATTTACGAAGTTATTATGATATATATTAGAATTATAAATACGATTTGAACTAATACCATGTTCATCTAAAGAAGAGTCGACACAGATTCCGTAATCGTTTTCTGTTATATTACAAAAAGTAATAGTATTGCCGTTAGAATTAATTTTAATACCAGCAAATTTAGAGAAAACATCTGTAACGTTAATATCGTCTAATTTTATGTAAAACATGTCAGTAACATCGGTATGAACGAAAGCGATATAGATAATCTCCCCAGAATATGATGACAAATCAATATCTCGTCTTACCCAGTTATCACTACTAGCTGGCAAAGTATAATCATCTACTTGATCAGTAAAATCAGATATCTCTGTACCGGTTGTTGAAATCCAAACTTCTATGTGCTCTTCAGACCAAACCGGGTCCTGTGCAGCTATCCAATAATTAAGCTCTGATTCATCTGATGGCTTTAAAAATGGAGTAATAAGCCAATTCTCAGGGAATAAAGGACCAACTTCATTTATAAAAGATGCACTTAAAGCAGTATATTCACCGCTATGAGAGGGCCACCCGTTTGTCGTATTATCAACTTCCCATTTATAGCCATCGCCATCGTCATCTACATTTAACCAACCATATGGGACAACACCATATTCGAAATCCTCTGAAAAATTTTCAAGAGAACCAGCTGAAAATGAACCGCCGCGTATTATAAAATTACTGATATTAACATTATTAGAAGTAATTGTAACAGTATCTCCCATTTCACCACCATCTATCATGGTAGTATCTCTATTTTCACCAATTAAAAATATAGTCCTATTGACTACTATATTCTCGTAATATACACCACTATATACATAGACCGTATCACCATTTGCAGAATTATTAATGGCATCTTGGATTGCAGTAAAATTATTTGGGCCACTTCCACCAACATATAAAGTTGTGCCATTTTGTGGATGAGGTTGTGTGCTATCTGCTACTGATGTTATTACGAAGCAGGACGATAACATCATTCCTATTATTACTATTGTAAATATATTTTTCTTCATTTTCATTTTTATCATCACTCTTAATTTTATATAGTCATTATTATTTTAATTGTTTATAAACATTTCGGTAGTATAAGGTTAAAAAGCTACTATAATATATTAACTAAGAGAGGTTAGTTGTTTTTAATAGAAATTTATATATATTCACAAAATTATCTATTTTTATATTAAAAATAAAAAAAATATACTAGGTAAACCCATGAACAAAAAACTCGTAGCTGTTTTACTATCAATAATAACATTAGTAAACATAATCGCAGGAGTACTACTTTTAACAGATATCCAATTACTTGAAATGCCTGAAACAACCATTAAGATCGAAGTAACAGAACTAAGTCCTGACGAGGCTGTTATACAAGCAATAATAGACGTAGACAACCCAAATGCTTTTGAGATAATAGCAAAAAACCTTGAAATCATCACATTAACACCAGATGGTAATCAAGTAGTGAGCATGCTATTGGATGGAGGAATCATACCAGCAAACAGCAATAAAACCTTTGAATCATACGCCTATGCAAAATTTGATAGCAACAGCCCTGAAATATTAACCAGTAAACTAACAGGTCAGATAGGTGTAAAAATTGGTTTCATACAAAAAACAATACCTCTAGCAATAAATGTAATAACCTCGTTAGAAGACGTGATAAAAAAACTTTCTGCCCCTAGAATAAAAATGAATGTAGAGTTCGGCGAACTCACACAAAAAGGCTTGAACCTAACAGGTACAATCGAAGTATATAACCCAAACAGCTTTGATATAATAATAGGCGACATATCTGGCAAAATAATAACTGACACAGGAAAAAATGTAGGAGATCTAAAAATCCAAGGCGGAACCTTAAAAGCAGAAAAGACGCTTGAACTCGAAAGTACAGGAGCAATACTATTAGAGGCTTTGAACTATAAAACCATCATAATAAACGTCAGCGGAAGAGTCGGTGCAAGGATAGCAGGTATAAACGAGACTTTACCGATATCAATTGAAGCAGAAATAAAAGTACCAGATATAAGTAACCTATTAGCTCCAAATATACCCACAGATGTAATGATTATAGGCGATTACAAATTCTCCCTGAGGGGACTCTTAGACGATATAGTACTAGAAATAGACAATCCAAACAAGATAGATATTGAAGCAAGAGATATAACGGTCAGCGTCTTTTATATAAATGCGGGAGAAAAAACATTCATATGCGAAACTCCGCTTGAAGAGGGGATAGTAAAAGCCCAGAGTAAAGCAGGTTTCAAGGGTCAACTGTTAATTCCATATTCAAAATTATTCCCTAGAACAGGTGGACGGCTTTTACCAGATCAGATGCTGATAACAGTAAGAGCAAACGTAACAATACCCGGCATAAACCAAACAATATGGGTTGGAGTCACAGGTTACCAAGACTTCCGTTTTTTTAACTAAAGACGAATCTAACTGATTTTAACCTATAGAGTCATTTATAAAAACAGGTTTTATCTAGATTAAATGACATAAGGTTAGATGATGGTAAAAATATTATACGGAGTATGCGGAGAAGGACTAGGACATGCAAGCAGAAGCAGAATACTAATAAACCATCTAAAGAAAAAAAACCATGAAATTAGAATTATTGCTGGTGGAAAAGCATACAAACTATTATCAAAAGAATTCAAAAACGTAGAAGAAATAGAATCAGCACATTTCATCTACAAAAACAACGAAGCGCGACTCATAAAAACTGTTTTTTATACAATAAAAAGAATACTTTTTCATACACCTAAATCTTTTCTAAAAGTAAAGGATATCATAGAAGAATACAAACCAGACATAATAATAACAGATGCAGACCCGATAGGAAACGCAGTAGGTTTTCTAAAAGGAATAAAAAGAATAAGTATAGACAACCCGCATTCTGTGCTATACAGAAAATACAAGATAGAATCAAGCGAGTTTTTCTCATGGCTCTTACTAATGATAGCGCTAAGAATAACAATGACAAAACCACAAAAATACATAATCTATGATTTCTCAGACGAACAAATAAAGAATAAAAGAGTATTATTCCTAAAACCACTGATACAAGACGGGATAATAAAGCAAAAACCGGCCTACTCAGATCATATATTCGTCTACCAAACAGTTGGTTCTGACCGAAAACTAATTGAAACATTAAAAAAATTCAATGAAAAATTTGTTGTATACGGTTTCAACAAAGAATCAAAAGAAGAAAATATCATATTTAAAAAATTTAATGAAAATGAGTTTTATCAGGACATCTCACAAGCAAAAGCTATCATAACAAACGCTGGTTTCACAGTAATCAGCGAAGCATTATATCTAAAAAAACCGATTTTCTGCTTGCCAATAAAAAATCAATTTGAGCAGATGCTAAATGGTAAATTCATCGAAACATTAGGCGCCGGTATCTCATATATAGAATACGATGAAAATAAACTAAAACAATTTTTTGAGAATATTGAATTATACAAAAAAAACCTAGAGTCTTATAACCCTGGTAAACAAGAGGGAACACTAGAAAAAATAGAGGAAGAAATACTAAAGTTATCATCTAATGAATAATCTTAAAATACATTTTCTAAAGAATAACCAAATTGTTTGAAGTATTTCTTCATAAATACGCATATGAATCTTCTAAGCCTCATCACACCTGGATCTAGCTGTGTTTCTCTCGTTTTAATAAAATCCGTGAAATCTATTTTACTATTAGTTTTAATCTCTAAAGAAAGTAATATTTTTTCCATGTTTTTTTGTGGGTCTTTGCAGAAATCCTCATATTTTATAGAAACATAATCTTTTTTTGGTAGCTTATTGATGTTTTTAAGATAATATCTGATACCCTTTGATGAGTTTAACGTCAAAAACATGACTCCGATTTCTGACAATCTAGAAAAACAAAAGCGTACCATAAAGAGGGCTAGCGGATTTTCAAATATTTTGTTGTATAATCTGTAAAGTCTAGTCGTATACGGGTTTTTATCTTTCAGTAAGACATCTAATGCTTTTATTGTAGAACTCAAAGTTTTAAGTGGATGTCTATGGATAAAAACAAATTTCGCGTTTGGAAAAATCTTTTTGATATAAATGAAATTTGAGAAATCATACGGATTTTTCAGCAGGACAGGATTGCTGTTTTCCGCTATAAACCGTATCTTTTTACACATCTCCTTAAAAAGAGGAAGATTTTTTGGTGTAATATACATCTCGCTAGTTTGTTGTCCCAATAGAAAGCCGTATTCCTCAGCAAAATCAGCATTTATTTTTAATTTATCAATAACCCTATCCTCTAAACCATGTTGTCTAAAGGATTCAGTGAGTTCTCTTTTTGCTATTTCCTCACTATGGTTGACATGATTATCGATGAGTTTATTGTAATCGATGAGATGATACGCAGTCACTGGGTTGAAACAACCTATTGCTGTAAGCATCTTGTAAAGGATGCTAGTCCCAGACCTATGTAAACCCAGGATGAAAACAGGTTGGAACTCAACATCTTCCAATAGTTGCAGATGTTGCTGATCCTTGTTTTTAATGTTTTTCATCTAAATACCCTCATCTATCCAAACTGGATAGTTAGCAAGCCAATAATTCCTAGTAAACTGCTTATGTGGTAAATAACGCAACTGCCGTATCCTGCGAGACTGAACACAAACAACAAGTAATATATCGAGAAGTTCGGAGAAACTTTTTTTGATTTCATGATATACGCACCAAATACAACACCCATGAGTAAAATAAAGATGGTGTAGACGTAGCTAATGCAATATAATATTATCAGCGGAACCAATAGAATCATATGAACAAAGCCATTTATTTTTAGTAGAACCTCAGCTTTTTTAAGACCCTTTGACACAACATATGTTTTTGTACCACTCTCTTTATCAAATTCATAGTCGCCCATATGGTTCATAATCTGAGCCATACAACTGAACACGCCGATCGATATCGCAACCAACCAATTAATCAAAGTTATCGAACCAGCTATAACAGCACCCCACATCAACAAAAGAAAAAATGCGATGAAATGCCAGATTATATCTACACCTGGTCTACCCTTTAATCTAAGCGGTGGAGAGGAATATATCCACATCCAAAAAAGAAGCAACACACAAAAAAAGAAAACCTCCAGCTTAAATAAAAAAGAAACAAACAATGGAACAACAACAAAAACTATGTTCATAAAAACACCAGTTTGCCTAGAAATCCTACCAGATGCCATCGCATTGAAATGCCTTTTCTTAGGATTCTTTTTATCAGATTCGACATCATAGTAGTTATTTATTGCAAAAGTAAAAGAGGTGATACAAAAAGTAGATAAAACAAAAACCAAAAAAGGAATAAAATAATCTGATAAGTTTAACGAAGACATCGCTAAAATAAAACCTATGAAAGAAAACGCTGACCAATTAAACACACCACGAATTCTAATAAAACTAGTAAAAAAAACTGAAACAATGTTTTTCTTTCTATCAATTTGGATGCTCATAATATTAAAACATCATAATCAATGAAAATATAAAAACTTGGTTTATTATATTAAGATCATAGCACCGCATTCATCAACACAACAAACAAAGGTTTTCCCAAATAAAGAAAGTGTTTTGCTTAACTCAACAGTTTTACCCAATGCAAAAACTGAGTTGCCAAGCATACACATACTAGACATACCAAAATGGTTTGCAGCCTCAATAGCCTCAACTACCCTTTTCTCAGCAAGGTTTATTTTTTTTGTAAAAAACTGTGACAAAGAAAAAAGGTTTTCAATAGAAGGTTTTTCCAATAACTTTTTAACACAATACTTACCGTGCTCACTAATTTCTCTGAGCTTTTTATCGTCTAATAGAATATTTTTTGTATCAATTTTTTTGCCAACAACACACAAGACAATGTCGTATCCGCCAGGGATATGTTCAATCATGCCCCATGGTGGTAAACCAGCTTCTCGCCTTATCTCAATACCACCAAAGCTACTAGCAAGCACATCGCCTAAACCAGTACGAAGTTGCACCTCAGCGCAATGAGATGCCTTGATTGCATCAAACTTTGATAGACCAACGATTTTTGCGAGAGCAATAGAAGAACTAAGAGCTCCTGCTGCACTCATACCAAAGCCCTGACCCATAGGCAAATCCAGTTTCGTTCTAACAAAGACTTTCAAAGGCTTCTTGCCAATCAAATATTTAGCAGCAAGTCTAGTAACAGGAGAATTGGATTTCTTGTTGTTAACGAAAATCTCAATATCCTGGTTAGTAAAATTTTCAGCTGTAACCTCTGTAAGAGCCCCCAATGAGACATTTATACCTGCGCCACGAGAGCCGGTCCTGGTAAAATCCTGATTCACAAAAACTGGTTCAAAAAAACCAGATATATGACCAGGGGCAAAAGCAACAGCTCTCATAACAATCACATCAATATTTTACTGCATCTAGAATAGTATCTGCCAAAAAATCTTTTGTTCCACTCTCACGAATAACCTTTCTTCTTCTGTTGATTATCCATACCTCGCTTATATCCTTATCAAAACCAGAGGTTGTATTAGCAACCACTAAGTCCATATCGTTTTTCTTTAAAAGTTCAAAGGACTTCTTCTTTAGTTTATTTTTATTATCTTCAACTTTGAAACCAACGAGTTTGGCATCTGGGGCAAGACTTCTTAGTTGAGAAATAACCCGAGGCGCTGGTGACATCTCAAGTACAAGTTTTTTCTGACCGGAAAATATCTTGCCTTTATGTTTAGTTGGGATATAATCTGCTAGAGCCGCGCAAACGATGATTATATCAAAACTTTTAACACCCTTGTTTTTCAGTAGTTTCAAAACATCTTTAACAGATTCAAAATAGGTTGTTTTTATGTAACTTGGAACAGGTTCTCTGCTGCATCCATACCATAATTCTACTTCTGCACCGCGATAAAAAGCTTTTTTAGCCAACGACACAGCGGTCTTGCCTGAGCTGCGGTTGGTAACAACCCTAACATCATCAACAGGCTCAGATGTAGATCCACCTATAACCAGAATTTTCTTATCTTCTAAATCTCGCCTGCCAATATTTCTTATAACATGTGCAACGATTTCATCAATACCCGGCATCTTTGCCTTGTTCTTTGTTATAACAGGTTCAACGAATTCTATGCCGTTTTTCTTACATTTTTCTATATTGTGCTGAAGTATCTTATGCTTGTACATAGACAGATGCATAGCAGGAACAATCAAAACCGGTAAACCTGAACCAATCGCAGTTGTTGCAAATGTTGTAACCGTTGTGTCATCTATACCATGTGCTATCTTAGAAATAGTATTAGCTGTACAAGGAGAAATAAGCAGCATATCCACTGGTTGTTGTATCTCGCCACAAAAAGACACGTGCTCTGTTTTACCTGTTATTTCAACAACTGGTTTTTTACCGGTTGCAAACTCCAATGCATATGGGTGGATAATCTTCGTAGCATCATGTGTCATAACAGGGTAAACATCTGCGCCATGTCTAATCAGTTCTCTAGCTAATCTAACACATTCAACAGCAGCTATGCTACCTGTTACACCTAAGACTATTCTTTTTTTAGAAAGCGTCTTACTTTTACTCCCCCGTATTTCTTCTGCAGGATGCATTAATACCACAAAAAAATATTTTTTATCTAACTACTAGGACTGATACACCTGCGTGTCTAACAACTTTATCTGTGACGCTGCCAAGTAAAAATCTTCCTTCTTTGCCATAGCCCTTGTAACCAATTAATATTATGTCAACCTCCATTCTCTTTGCCACCATTAGTATTTCGTCAGCTGGGTCACCTGATTCTACGACGATGTCAACTTTTTTTACTTCGCCTTCAATCGTTTTTGCTACTTTTGACAATGATTCCATGGCTTTTTCTTTAAACGTACCTGATTTTACTATCTGGCTGAAATCAATTGTTGGAAGAAGCATTTTTGTAAATGATGATTCTGCTAACTCAGCTGGTATGATAGTTAGAAGTGTAATTTCGTCTTCTTTATCAGCGCACTGTAGCGCTGTGTCTATTGCTTTTTTAGAGGCGTCAGATCCATCATAGGCAATAATCATCTTTTTCATAACAATCTGAAAAACGTTAATGCGGAATCGTTCTAAAAAGATTTCGTATGCATAATCATCTGCATAAATAAGAAATAAAATCAGAAAGAGGCAGCCCTTCCTCCCAGCGCATTATAAAATTCCCACTTTTACTATTACTGAGTTTTGGTAAACGCGAATGCAAAATCTTCGCTCTGCCGTCCAGTCCTTTAACATCCATTGTGAAAAGACGCCAGGAGTCACCACCGTGTCCCTTCAGGCGGAACGCATAAATCGGCAGTGTCTTGGTTTTTTCACATTCATTACGCATCTGTTCAGCCTGCCTCTGTAGTTTGCCGTCCACGCTACTGAAATGAAGTGTATCCTCAATGCTTGTTTTTACTTCCACTAGAAAAGATATGTCCCCGCGTAAGGCTACTAAATCTACACCGAAGGATCCTGCTGCGCGGACAACAATAAATGGTTTATTGCATACCATGAAATAATTGTTTTTTTCCAGAACAGAGCATGTTTTTGTCATCTTAGTAAGAGTCTCGTTTTTACCCTCCAATAAACCCTTAAATTCCCGCTCATACTGGCTGCTCATAACAAAAATATAAAATACGACTAAAGGTTTTAATGTTTGGGTAAAAACCAAAGGGGGTATAATTATGGCTAAAGGAGACGTTCTAGTTAAAGAGGCGATGAAAACAAATCCTGTAACAGTAAAACCAAATATATCAGTTAAAGAAGCTGCAAAAATAATGAAAAAGAAAGGCATAGGGAATTGCATAGTCGCAGACGATAAACCCATGGGCATTGTAACTGAGAGCGATATAATAAAAAAGGTTGTGGCAGAGGGTTTAGATACTAATAATGTTCTTGTTAAAGACATAATGACAACCCCGATCATAGTTATCGGCCCATATGTTGACATAGAAGAAGCTATGAGGACGATGAGCAAATGTAACATACGTAGACTCCCAGTGGTAGAAAAAGGTAAACTTGTAGGGATTATAACACAGAAAGATGTGCTATATTTGTCTCCTATGCTTTTAGACTTGTCACGTGAATGGAGCAGCATAACAGGTGGAGACGAGGTTTACCGCAAGAAACAGGTTTTTTCTGGTAAATGCGAGGACTGCGGTATGCTATCAACCAACCTCAAAATATTTGATGGCCGTTCTTTGTGTGAGGATTGCGCAGATGGCTTAAAATATGAATAAGGCATTCGCCTTTTCCTCAAAAAAATTCAGATGGGAGGGACAACATAAGATGAAAGTAAAAGACGTGATGACAAAAGAAGTTGTTTGTGTTGATAAAGACGAGAGCCTGGCACGTGTTCTTGAGCTCATGAAAAAATATGATATCACAAAAATACCTGTTATAGAAAACAAGAAACTAGTAGGAATAATAACAGATAATGTGATAGCCTATAAGCTTGGTTCTATTAGAAAGAGAGCGGTTTCTGCATCTCATTTACATGCTTCATCGGTTACCGAAAAGAAAATCAAAACCGTTTCACCAGATGCAGAGGTAAAAGATATTTTAGAGACAGTTGGTGAATCAGGTCCTACTATGCTACCAGTGGTAGAACAAGGCGATAAACTCGTAGGTGTTGTTACAAAGGCAGACCTTCTTCATCTAGTTAATAGCAAAAAACCGCTTCATTCAATCATGCAAAAAAAACCGCATTTCATTTCACCAGATGACCGAGTCATACATGCTAGACGGGTCATGATAGAAAAAGATGTTGCTCGTCTACCAGTTGCACATGACGGTAGACTCGTCGGTATAATATCTGATATAGAGATCGCTTTTGCTCTTGCAGATATAAAAAAATCTTATTCACTCGGCAAGCAAAAACATCAACTAGACGAATTGCTAGTAGGAGATGTAATGAAAACGCCTGTGAAATGGGCTGAACCTAACATAGGCGCATTAGAAGCAGCCAGGATAATGATCGATAACAACATCGGTGCTTTACCGTTGCTGGAAAAAGAAAAGATAGTTGGCATTGTAACAAGAACCGATCTACTGAAAACCATTTCCCTATAAAATATATTTAAGTAACCCGTCCTGGATTACTAATACCATTTATGAGTTATCATATACCATCGGACGAACAGGTAACAGAAGCTCTTAACAAAGTTTTTAAAGAATTCCATGTGGTTCAATCACAAAATAAACTCAAAGATTTGGTAGCAAAAGAACTTAACACAAAAAAGAAAAAATATGGTATCAGTGCAACAAGATTGCGAAACGTTGCAATAAAAAGTGGTTTCATAAAACTAGAGATAAACTCGCGTGAGGGAGACCCAAAAAAGGTAATGAGAAAATGTCCGGTTTGTGGATTTGTTCTGGATAAAGTTAAGAATCTTACAATATGGGGTGGAGAGGTAACAATAGAGTTTAATTGCCGCAACTGCAGCTACAGAACTGGAAAGAAAAAAAGGATACCAACACTTTATGTTTTTCATTTAAAGAAAAAAACCAATTAATCTCCAATAACTATATTTTTAAATCATTTTTCTAGATGGAAACATATCTATGTTTATCCAAGGAATTTTTTCATCGAGTATATACCCTTTTATTATTTTAGGTAGAAAACGAGATACGTCATCCCAATAATTTCTGTTCCATTTGTTTAAAAATGAGTTATAAAAACAGGCTTGTTTTTGGTTGTCAATGAAGTTATTATACGTAATCTTATTTTTGTGTGAATCTTCCAATTTAAAACCTATTGAGTTGTTTTTAATAGTATTCAGCTGTATAATGTTGTTGTTCGATGCGGCTCTCATGTAGACTCCGCATTCTCCGTTATCTGAGATTGTATTTATTTTTATAGTAGATCCTTGCGATCTTTCTATCTCTAGGCCATCATCAATATTATTTTGGATGATGTTATTTTCTATATAATTATTGTATGCCCAAAGAACATAAATGCCGTCGTAGTTTGATGTTATTACATTATTTTTTATTGTGTTAGTCGACTCAGGGTAGGTATATTGCAGTCTTATCCCTATATGATTGTTTTGTATTATATTATTCGTAATTGTTGCATTTGAATCAAGGGATTCTATATCTATACCAGCATCGTCTCTTAATCTATCTCCACTGTTTTGAATTGTAAAACTAGAAATTTCTGTTCCGGGTGCGTTTTCTATGCGTATTACATCACCGTTATTGCTTCCATCAATTACTGTGCTTGTTTTGTTTTCTCCGATTAGTTGAATTGTTTTGTTTATTACAATGTTTTCATAATATGTGCCATTTTTTACATAGACCGCCCATTTTTCATATGCATGGCCAATGCCTTCTTTTATGGTTTGATATGGATATTCTTTTGTACCGTTCCATGGCCCCATTATGTTATCATCGTCTACATATACGATAGGGAAGGTCCCATAAACATTTTCAATATAAATAGGCAATTCTTCTATGCTGCATTCCCCGTATTTTATTTTGAACCAACCGTCATCTCCCCAATTTTTTCCCCAACTGTTTTTACAAATCCAGTATCCAGGATTGTCATTGTAACCTACTATTGTTATTAGATGCACAGCTTTTGATTTACCGTAAACGTGTCGGTATATACCGCTTTTATAGAGCCCGAAATCTTCATAGACGTGTAGATATGTTGGTACCGGCCCATTGGTTATCAAAGCATTTTTTACTGCGTTTATATCATTTGAAGGTAAATAACTCCAGTTTGTGATTTTCACTGTTCTATTTTGCCATCCGGCCAATGTTGTGTTTGGCGGGTAAAACATTTTTTGTTTTGGGTAAGGCCAACAAGCCTCATCTGGAACACCATATTTTTGAAGATAGCGCAGGTCGCTTTCCGGAAAAGTTCCCCAACCAAGTTGACTACCATTGCTGTTAAAAAATAGATGTGCCTCAGACAAGTCACATCCAAATGGGAAACCCACCTTGATTTGTACCATGGCTTCAACAGCAGCAACTATGGCAAATGCCTCGCAGCTTGCATATGGTATTTGACTACGTATATCTGTTACATAGTCCACCCCATTTATATCACGCCAGCTGAAATATGATGGTAGTTCTTGCGAATTGAAACCAGTTACAGCTTTGCCATGAGCAGTTAGATTATTGTTGATGATATTTGAAAATGAACAGAACAATAGCCCAAATAATACTGGGAGAATTATTATTTTAATTGATTTTTGTTTCAATTTTTTCACCCGATTATATAAATATATAATATTTGTTATTTTAATTATTATTTATCTGATTTATAAAGGTTTGTACAAATTCCATCAATCTAATCCTAAACAGCATATAACAAGATTTATTTATTAAGAAGATTATTATTCTTTATTAACATGAAAAAAATCAAAATAATCACGTTAACAACAATATTTTTACTTTTTTCAGCAAATATTGTTACAAACGCATTGTCTTCTACAAATAATAATTTTCAACAAAACAGTTTATTTACTGATGGAGTTTATGATCTTTTGATAATAACCCCGAGAGTCTTTTCAAAAGAAGTTATTCCCCTGGTTAATCATAAGAATAAGTTTGGCGTTAAAACAATACTTGTTGATGTAGAGAATGTTTATCAGCAAATGTTTTGGCATGGCAGAGACGATGCAGAGAAAATAAAGTATTTCATAAAAGAAGCTATTGAAAACTGGGGAATCAAATATGTTCTACTCGTTGGTGGTATGAAAGGACAGCCGCCATCTGAGAAATGGTGGATACCAGTTAGATACAGTTCTTTAGATAGGAAATACGAAAAATACCCTGAACATAAATTCATTAGTGATCTGTATTTTGCAGATATCTACGACTCAAAGGGTAACTTTTCCAGCTGGGATTCAAACAACAACGGCGTGTATAGTGAGTGGCCAGAAAATCAATCAGCACTGGATATACCTGATCTTTATCCAGATGTTTATGTTGGTCGTCTCCCCTGTCGCAATTCTTACCAGGTAAAAGTAGCAGTTAAAAAAATCATCTCTTATGAGACCGGAGATTTTTCTGATTCTTGGTTCAAAAACATGGTTGTCGCCGCAGGTGACACCTATCCTAGAAAAACCGATTACTATGATGGAGAAGTTTACACGCAAATGGGACTCGATATGATGCCTGGTTTCAACCCGGTTAAACTTTGGACTTCCGATGGCAGTCTAGATAGCTGGACCGATATAGTAAAAGCGATAAACAATGGATGCGGCTTCATTTGGTTTTCAGGTCATGGAAACGCAGCACTTTGGGGTACACACTACGCACCAGATAAAAACTCTGATTGGATATACTTTAAATTACGACATATGCCATTTCTCATAAATGGAAAGAAACTACCTGTTTGTATTGTTGGTAGCGGATGTTTTAACAGCATGTTTAACGTGAGTCTGTTTCACTCCCATTGGATCTATGGCTACACAATACCTATGTGTTGGAGTGAGGCCATGACGCTAAAAAGATATGGTGGGTGCATAGCAGTAATTGGTTCGACAGCGTTCAGCTACGAGTCCCCAGACATTAACACTGGAAAAGGAGGAATCGAGTGGCTTGACATGCATTTCTTTGATCAATATGGGCAACATAATGTTAGTGTTCTAGGTGAGATTTGGGGAAAAAATATAGCTTGTTTTTTACAGAATTTTTCTATAAATTGGTCTGATGATAGTCCTACGGGTGATGCTTTGATTGCAAAGAATGCAGAGATGTGGCTCTTGATGGGTGATCCTAGTCTTAAAATTGGCGGATACTCTTAATTATTGAGAGGTATTTATCTAAGCTTTTATTAAAAAAATTTAGTCTGTGCAACAGAGGGATATTCACCTGCATATGCATGTTTAACGATACGTTTATATAAGAGCATTTATATTTCTTTCTTTAACTGGGATTATGGGATGCGTGGATGGGAATGAATATCGATAGACGTCTTACCATATTAGGTGTAATGTTAGTTGTTTTAAGTATGACTATGGCTACCCAATATGCTACAACTAAGGTTGGTTATACTTATTCAATTGTTCATCCAAGCAACGCTGATATAAGATTCATAGGATCAGACAATGGTTCTGATGGCAGGGTTTTGAGAGCTCTTAATAATGGAACTGTAGCTAGTGTTCAACTTAGTTTTGGTAATTGGAGTGCAAATAGCAACAAGACATATACTGCTGCTTTTGGTATTGTTAACGAAGAGACAATGAGTGTTAATATAACACACATAAATATTTCTACTACAACTGGTGCAGATTATATGCAGATTTGGCTACACAGTAATCGAAGTACGAATGCCGTAGATGATGGTACAAAAGTTTTCATATGGAATAAGGGTACACTTGGGTATACTTCCAGTTCATGTGCATGGACGCTTGCTGCTGGAAACCAAAATACTTCTAATATGTGCGCAGATGGCATAACCCAAATATCAACACCATGGGATACAACCCGTGAAGTAAGGTATTCTGTGAACAATGTAAACGCTTCTGTAAATGCAACAAGTGATTTCGTCTGGGTACAAATCTCTATAGATATTCCTGCAGCTGCTGATCAGACTGGCACTCATGATGGTACTGTTTGGATACACTTCAAGGCATCTTAAGTTTTCTTACAATAAATAGACATAAAAAAAAATCGCATTATTTTTTCCTTATTTTTTGTAATAAATTTTGGGAAAATTTAATAGAGAATTATTTTTGTATATCCTAAAAAAACACAAACTATATATATTTAGGTATATATCCTTGTAAGCATAGGATGGGCTCATGCCTCTAACACGTAAAACGAGGTTTTCAGGTAGTAGTATTGTTATAACAATTCCTAGTCAGTTAGTGGAAGCCTACGACATAGGTTGCGGAGATACCGTAGAGATAGTACCTCTTAGAGATGGGGAAATCAAAATAAGGAAGATAAAAACAGACAAAACTCTAGGGGATCCATTATGAAAAAGAAGCTGGTTTTTATTGCTTCTGCCTGTGTTGTTTTGATTCTCTTAGGTGGATTGAACACGGTTGTTCTTTATAGCACCGAGTATCTATCATCAAAAAGCGGCTACATCTATTCTGTTTCAGAATATACAAGCTGGTGGGACTGCAACTGGTCTTACTGTAAAAAAATAATAATCGATCATACAAAAGTACAAGCAGATCAAACAGATTTCCCGGTATTATTATATAGAGTTACAGATGTCGAGTTAGCTACATACGCACAACCAGATGGTGACGATATTAGCTTTGTTGACAAAAATAATGTAACACAATACAAACACGAAATAGAAAAATACAACAGCACCACTGGTGAAATACTAGTATGGGTTAATGTAGACAGCATCTCCAGTACAGAAGACACTATATTATATATGTACTATGGAAACCCAAGCTGCAACAATCAACAAAACATTACAGCAACATGGGATTCGAGCTACAGATTAGTACAACACTTAAATGAAAGCTCTGGAACCTTATATGATTCTACATCCTATAACAACGATGGTACAAATAATGGAGCAACATATAACGACTCGAGCAAAATAGATGGTGGGCACGATTTCGACGGAACTAGCAATATAAGTTGTATCACAAGTAGTAGTTTGAATATAACAAGTCAGATAACACTAGAGGGATGGGTAAAAGATCCACCACTAATCAAAAAAGAGATAAAAGATATTGATAATTGTGAAATTAAAATCATAAAAGCAGAACATTTAAACAAAAATCGAGAGAGTATTTCAGATATCTACAATGAGGTTAATACAAAAGACGATATTTGGTCAGAACCTATTTTAAATGGCGATTACGTTAAAATAACATTTGAAAAGCCTCTAAGAAATATTAATGATATAACAATTTTCGCGAGAAGCAATGATATAGCAAATATAGAAATCTATACGGAGAACGATGATACTCTGATCAGTAAATTTGAAAAAATTTCTGATAAAAGTTGGCACAAGATACGTTTATCTAATCTCAGTGGAAAACATAGTGTATTCTATCTCAGAACAGTTGGAAGTTCTGTTGAATATGACTATATTGTTGATCCCCCACCATCAACAAGTGTGAATAATATAACTCCGTATTGGCAGGCATCTTCGCCTTTGATAATCAATGCCACAAATACAACACCGGCTGATAATGTTACATTGTGGTATAGATATAGCACCGATAATTTTACTGGTGGATTTGGATGGGAAGATGATGATAATGTTATTTGGCATATAGAAGAGTTTACGAGTGGAAGTGGAAGCTGGGAGATACCGGCTGCTGTAAACAAGATAGATATATTGGTTGTTGCTGGTGGTGGTGGTTCAGGAAAGGGCACTACAAGTATTGATCGTAATGGCGGTGGTGGCGGTGCTGGTGGTCTTGTTTGGATAACTAATGTTACTAAACTTGGTAGCACTAATATAACACAAGGGAATACTATTTCTTATTCTGTTGGCGTCGGTGGTGCTGGGTCTACATCTGAAAGTTCTACGGGGGGAACAGGTAGTGATTCTGTTTTTGGTAATCTTACAGCCAAAGGTGGTGGCGGTGGTGGTAGCAGACTTGCTCGTAACGGGGACCCAGGGGGTTCTGGTGGCGGTGGTGGTGTACAAGCTGGTGCTACTGGCGCTGGCGGTACTGGAACTCAACCCTCACAAGCTGGTTGGTCTGGCATATTCGGTTTTGGTAACAATGGTGCCACTGCAGTAGGTGGTGATGCTGGTGGCGGTGGTGGTGCAGGTGGCGTTGGAATCGTACCAACTGGTGGTGCAGGTATGAATATGTCAGATTATTTTGGAACAGATTATGGCATATCTGGTATCTTTGCAAAAGGTGGTAACGCAAATTCTGATGGGAGCCCTGGCCAAGCAAACACCGGTTATGGTGGTAATGCAAGAGCAAACAATAATGGTGGTGATGGTGCCAATGGTGGTAGCGGCATTATTCTTATTAAATGGAGAGAATGGGTAGTATGGGAGAACGCTAGTAATCCTGATATGTCTAGTCCTTGGAATTGGAGTTTTGATTTCCCTAACGGAGCAGGTTATTATGAGTTCTACAGCATTGGCAACAAAAGCGGAGAAAATAATGAAACACCTCCAAATACAGCAGATGCCAGATGTGGATATGATAACGTACTACCTACATCATCAGTAAACACCATAACACCATACTGGAAAACAACCTCACCACTAGCAATCACAATAACCGCATCAGACACAGGATACAGCGGACTAAAAAACGCAACACTCTACTACTACAACAGCACAGACAACAACACATGGAACGGACCATACAAATACGGAAACACAAACACAACACCATGGACAACACCAATCAGATGGAACTTCAACTTCCCAAACGGAACAGGATACTACAGATTCTACAGCATAACATACGACAACGCAACAAACCAAGAAACACTCACCGGAAACGACACAATATGTGGATACGACAACATAGCACCAACATCATCAGTAAACACCATAACACCATACTGGAAAACAACCTCACCACTAGCAATCACAATAACCGCATCAGACACAGGATACAGCGGACTAAAAAACGCAACACTCTACTACTACAACAGCACAGACAACAACACATGGAACGGACCATACAAATACGGAAACACAAACACAACACCATGGACAACACCAATCAGATGGAACTTCAACTTCCCAAACGGAACAGGATACTACAGATTCTACAGCATAACATACGACAACGCAACAAACCAAGAAACACTCACCGGAAACGACACAATATGTGGATACGACAACATAGCACCAAGCTCAAATGTCGATGCTATATCACCATATTTGAAAACTACAAGACCACAAGTCTTAACAGCAACAGCAAGTGACACAGGAACAAGTGGACTAAAAAACGTAACACTATTCCATAGGTTTTCAACAGATAACTCGACATGGGGAGCATGGACGAAATGGAATGATGCAAGTAATCCAGACACAGACCCCTGGATAACATGCAGCTGGAATTTCAACTTCCCAAACGGAAAAGGATATTATGAATTCTACAGTAGAGCATATGACAACGCCAGCAATTACGAAGACGCACCAGCTAATGCTGATGCAATATGCCAATACGCAACAATGCCGTCTGTTTTTACCAACTCAAGTACAGGCGTAGAAGAAACCAATGCGACATTAAGAGGATACCTCGCAGATAATGGAAGTTTAGATACAACCTGTGGGTTCTGGTACGACACAACACCCGGAGGAAAAACCAACAACATAACAATAGGAACAATAGCAAATCATAGCACATTCAGCTACAATGCAACAGGATTAACACCAGGTCAAATATACTACTACACGGCATGGGCATATAACAGCATAGGATTCAACGACACTGCAAGTGAACTGTCATTTTTAACAAAACCAAATGAATCAACTAGCTTACACGCACAAACTAACAATTCACAAACAATATTTTTAACATGGACAAAAGGAGCAGGAGCAAACAACACAGTGATACAACGAAAAACAGGAAGTTATCCAACCAGCGTTACCGATGGGACAAACGTTTACAACGGAACAGGAACACAATATGAAGACATAGGGCTAAACGAAGGAACAACCTACTATTATCGAGCATGGAGTTACACATCATGGGGAACATTACACCAGTGGTCAGACGACAACGCAAGTGCCAGTAATACAACAAGTAACATACCTACAATAACCAACCCATACCCAACAAACGGATCAGCAGAAATACCCCGTATACCAACACTTAACATAACAGTAAACGACCGAGATGGAGATAACATGACAATAATATGGTATAGTAACAGCTCGGGAACATGGTTAGAATTCGGAAGAAACACTTCAGTCGGCAATGGAACATATCACCAAACAAACATCAACTTTAGCGAATATGGTACAACCTACTGGTGGAATGTAACAGTAATAGACGAGATGGACACAAACATAACATGGTATTACTTTACAACTATAACAAAGAGTGTAATAATATTAAGTGATGAAAGCCCGACAAATGGGTCATTAAATGTGTATCTAAATCCGACGCTAGAAATACAGATCAACAACAGCAAAGGATATCAGATGAACATTACATGGTATTGGGGGACGGACAGCAGCTGCCCCAACTTCATAGGTACGAATCTAACAATAATTAACGGAACATATAGAATGAATAACGATAACAACTTTTCATTAAATGATCAAATATATTATTGGAGAGTTATAGTAAATGATGGATCTGGTACTTGGGAAAATGCTACATATCATTTTACAACAATAGCAAAAAATAAAATAGTTGTTAACAAAGGGGACAATAGTTATTCACTTGAGATAAACCCAAATGGTACAACTTTATATGGTTTTATAAACGGCAATTACGCGGAAACAAGTATTGATACAAACTGGCATTACGTAACACTGACTTATGACGGAAGCCAAATAAGATTATATAAAGATGGAAATCTAGAGGATAACACAAGTCTAAACGATAATATCAACACAAACGCAAACAATCTACGGTTAGGAGAATATCTATCTGGTACACTAGATGAAATAAGAATCTCAAGCACAGCAAGAAACGCAGCATGGATAAACACAACATATCTGAACACTAATAGCCCAACAACATTCGCCACTTTTGGAAATCAAATAGGAATACTAACAACATGGTCGTACCGCAAACAGATAACAATAAACGCTTCAATGGTTGATGATAACCTAATCAACTTTCCGATACTGATAAGCACAACAGATACTGACATCAAAAACAATGCACAATACAATGGATACGACATACTATTCACTAGCTCTACAGTAAACTGGGAGACAGGATCATATACACAAAAATTAAACCATGAAATAGAAAAATACACGAGCGCCACCGGTGAATTAGTCGCATGGGTAAACATCACACAACTATCAGATACAACTAATACAATCATTTATATGTATTACGGAAACACATTATGCACAGCAAATAGACAAAATCCAACAGGAGTATGGGATGATAATTTCATAGGAGTATGGCATCTTAGTGAGACACCAACTGATGGTGGTACACACTATGACTCCACATTAAGAAATCACGATCTAACATTCCACGATGCAGATAGTGACTCAAACACAAATGCAGCAGGAATAATAGATGGTGCAGATGACTTAAATGGTGATGCAGACTACATGCATAGAAACCATCATTCTGATTTCAATTTCAGCACATTCACTCTGGAATGTTGGGTTGCACTTGATGATAAAATAAACACCCATTTTATGATAAATAAACAACTCGATAATTATACAGACAGAAATTTCGCACTATACTCAAAAGAAGCCACAGGAGTACCTGTATTAAGTGTTAGAACAACAAGTGGGACAAACGTTACCCGCGAGGGAACAACAGACTTAACATCAACTGGTTGGCACTATATAGCTGGTACAAATAGCGGTACAGGAACAGACACGTACCTATATGTTAATGGAACGATAGAAGCATCAGGGCTAATGAATGCAAACCCGCCAGTTACACAAGCTGCACCACTCATGATGGGAAGAGAAAACTCATCTGTCACACCAAACTACTGGGATGGAAAAATAGATGAAATTAGGATATCAAAAGTATCTAGGAATAGCAGTTGGATTAACACAACATACAACACAATAAGTTCACCAAACTCATTCTTAACGTTTGGAACGCAAAAAACAAGAAATGTTGCACCAACACAAACAAATCCAAGCCCAACAAACGGAGCAACAGGAATAAGCCTAAATCCACAACTATCAATAACTGTAAACGACACAAATTCTGACACTATGAATGTCACATTCAGAACAAATGCCACTGGAGCATGGGCAAGCATAGGCAGCAACAATAGTGTAAACAACGGAACATACATACAAACAACGTCAGATATGGATAGTTACAACACAAGATACTGGTGGAGCATAAATCTTACAGACGGAATAATATGGACAAACTCAACATACAGTTTTACAACATATTCGCTGTTAACAATAAGACCAAACACAGTTGGAAGATCTACACAACTTACAGCAGTTGGAGAAGCTCAAAACTATTTATGTGTAGACGAAGTAAATCAAAATGGAGACACTGATTATGTATACTCAGACAATCAGGCATCTTACATAAATGACACATATAACCTAACAGATCATACAACAGAAACAGGGAGTATCAACTTTATTAGAATATACTTATGCGGAAAAGAAAATGGTTCAGCAGGAGCTGGAACAGATAACTCAATGAAACCTGTTATTTATACAAACAGCAATTATTATGATAGCGACACAGCAGTAACATTAACAGATAGCTTTGTTACAAGTAGCTGGACACATACTGTGAACCCCATAACCAGTGCTGTATGGACGTGGAGCGAAATCGATGATCTGGAAGTAGGAGTGGCTCTTGTAGGACAACAAAGACAATATAGTAACTGTACTCAAGTTTATGTAGAAGTTGTATACACACCATCTTAATCATTTAATCATCAATTTTTAAAACTTTTGTAAAATAAGTTAAATTTTGATTAAAAATGATTTTTTAGACGCAAGTATAATATATCGAAAAATATATACATATCTCCAATTGGATGGGATGCAACATCAAATTCAAAATGCGATCATTTATAGGTAATATTATATTCCTAGCAGCTCTGCTGCTAATATTATCTCGTTTTATGTCAATATGGACCGGCACAGCATTCCCTATAGACCTAGTAACATCGACTTCAATGAACCCAACACTAATGGAAGGAGATATCGTAGCATGGACTCCAACAACAATAAACGACATTAAAGTAGGAGATGTAATAGTTTTCAAAAGCTATATCAACTGGCCAGGTGAAAAATTAGTAGTTCATAGGGTAACAGCAATAAGAACAGATCCAGTAACAGGTAAACCAATGCTAGAGACCAAAGGAGATGCAAACCAGTGGACAGACCAAGCCGGACCACACATACCAGAACCATACATAAGAGAAGATCATGTAGTAGGAAAAACCATATCAATTGGACAGCAACCACTAAAGATACCATTCATAGGCTACATAGCAATATTGATAAACGGTGGTTTAGAACAATTATCGCAACCAGTTGCAGCAAAAGGATATCTAACATACGCTGGCGTATTTGCACCCCTAACAATTTCAGCAGTCGTACTAGTAGTATTAATATTCCTGGTACCAGAAAAAGCAAAGACGGCTAAAGAGAAACTCCGTCATTATATATTTGGTCGTAAACCAATTAGTATCAAAAAAACAATAGTACTATTTCTAACAGCATACACACTCTTCTTACTTATAATACACTGTTTTGCATATGATACCACAACAGCATCTGTTGGGGTTGGAACAGACAGCCCGGAGAGCGCAGTTAACTTCGGTAGAATAATACAAGGAACAACCTCTTTTCAAAAACAATTACCTCTAATAAACCCCAGTATAACGCCAGTAAAAGGCATAGCATTTGGAAAAGGAGAAATAAAAGAACATGTCATAAAAGAAGTTTTTGAAATGAATACAGGCGAATCAAAAACAATAGGTGTAAGGGCGGCAACGTCAAATTCAACACCCAATGGAACATACACAGGAACAATCATGATTTATTCTTCGCCATTCTGGATTATATTTCCAGATGATTTTATAAAAAACCTTTGTAACTGGAACCCTGAGGCAACGGTGTACTGCCTAGACCTTTTAGTAGCAGCAATTTTAACACTATTAACAATATCAATAATGCTAATAATAACATTTACAAGCGAAACTTACACCATACTAAAGATAGACAGATCCTGGCGACATACCTCAAAAATATTTCTAAAAAAGAAAACAATTCAAAGAACAACGAAAGTAAGGAATAAAATAAAACATTCCTTAGCGAAAAATATCGGATGGATAATGAGCGCAGATGTCGCACAAATTAATGTAGATGAAACATTAAGAAAAGCATTTGTAAAGCCAGTTTTAGCATCTCTAATAATAATACCTATATTTTTCCTGATAACTGATCAGATAATAGTCATGATACTAGCAACACTAATGGCTGGATTAACAGCATATTTCATAAGTTGCAAACTAAGAAATAAGATACTACTCACAACAGTTATAGTGACAACAACCTCCATAATATATATGATAATAAGGGCAAACCTGATGATACTAACAAATCATCAAAAAATAATAGAATTATTTGCTCTAGGATTTGGGGCAATTGGCGTATACCTAGTTTTACTGGTGTTTTTATTGATACCACTATCGTTCATAACATGGATTATAATCAGATTACTCCGAAATCTTAAAGAACAGAAAGACCCATTACTCATATTGGAGGGAAGTTGTGACCTGTAAAGGTTAGACGCTGGAGAGGCAGAGGATGCATATTTTTAATAAAAATAAAACAACAGCAGAAAAATCTTCTGCAGAACCAGAGAAAGAAATAGATGACGCCCTAAACTCATTAGAAGGAAAAATAGTAAAGAAAAGAACAAGAATAGGTTTTGGAAGAAGAGACGAGCCGAAAGAATCACAAAAAAAAGTTGTTTCGGAAAAAACAAAAGAACCTGAATTTGAAAAGGATCCGCTGCTAGATTTAACACCTGTTGAGGAAAATATATCAATTGAAGAAAAACAACAGAGCGACAAAAAAAAGACTTTTATTAAAAAAGATATGACGGGAAAATCCGTTTTCCTAGAGGATACCGGAGAGAAACTAGGAACGGTTTTTGACATTATTTATGATGGCGAGAAAAACCTAGTTGGATATAAAATAAAAGACATAAAATCTGATGCAATTCTTAGTTTCCAAATTGATCAATTTGATGAAGATAAAAATGGTCTGATATTTGTACCTAGTTGGTACACGAAATCATTAAAAAACATAGAAAAACTAGAATTCAAAGATAGGATATCACCTGAGCTAACAGCTCTGCTTACAGATGATTCAGTGTCTAACAAAGAACTCTATGAGATATTTGTTAAACACGATGATGAGATGGCAAAATACATAGAGGAAGCAATATACCTAAAAGAGATGCTATTAAACCGTTTGACAGTACTAGAAAAACAGCGTCTCTCTCTCAGAGATGAGCTAATAGATTTAACTGAAAAAAGACTTATAAAAGATATAGACAGAAAAGAATTCTCAGAAAATGTAATGGAGCATAGACGTAAAGTTAACATACTTGATGTTAACATAAATAAATGCAAAGAATTAATGAAAAGACTAGACAAAACCTCCTTTGGGGTATTGGGTAAAAATCAGATAATTTCTGAGCTAGAAACCGAAGGTCATATATTTGACAATGATATAGGGAATATTAAAGAAACAAGAAAACCAATATTCAGTAAAGATGACAGTGACGTATACAAAAACAAGTATTACACTCTCAAGGAACAATTCGAGCAGTTGGAAGGCGAGTATCTCGAGTTAAAATCTGCTGTAGAGAAACTTATGCACAAAAACGAGATATAAAAATCTCCCAATTCCCTCCATTTAAATTATAGAAATTAAAAAAAGATTAATATCCACATATCGTATTTATCTTACCAGTTGGAAAATTTCACCATAGTAAATATTTGGGGTGAGGTAGAATATATGTTGAATGAACCTCATGGAACAAGAGGAAGCAGAGGAGAGAATACAAGGGAGAGGCCTTCCAATTTAAATATTGATAGCGATGACCCTGTTTTTGTTATAAATAGAAAAGGCGAAGTAATCGATGTGAATGATGCCTTCTGTGAAGAGTTAGGGGTATCAAGAAAGGAGATATTGGGAATAAATATAGGTGAAGCAAGTTTTCTAACTGAGGATTCTCGTAAAAAGGCTATGTTTAGACATGTGTCGAAACTAATTGGGAAGGAAACCCCAACATATGATCTAGAGGCCATAACAAGTAGGGGCGAAATTATAACTTTGGCCATTGATACAAAAAATTATATGGAAAATGGCAAGATTGCTGGGGAGATAGATGTTGTAAGAAGAATTATAAAAACAGGTCACAACAGAGAGATAATGGAGAGGCAACCGATACGAAAGATTCAAAGAGTTCGTGAAACAGAAAATGTCGAACTGCTTGACGATTTTGAAAAAATACGTGAGAAAGCCTTTATAAAAATTCGAGAGAGAGACGAAGAAATCAGGAGATTAAAATCCGAACTCGATGAAAAACTTAATGATTTAGATATATTCAAAGATGAGATAAACAGAATAACCAAGGATTGGAAGATAAATCAATCAGAACTAGAAGATAAAGACTACGAGATAAGACAGTTACAAGACGAAATTGAAAAAATGAAACAACGGATAGAAACACAAAACAGAGAGACGAATAGATTCAGAAACGAGATTTTAGCAAGCCAGTCGAAACTAGAAGAAAAAAACCATGAGACTAAGCAAATAAAAGCAGAGCTGGACAAAAAACAAAGAGAATTAGAAGAAAAAAGTGGAGAAATAAAACGGCTACAAATGGAAAACAAAGAACCAAAAATAAAGGATATCAATACTGAACTTGTAAATGAAGAACTTGAAAAATTCAAAGGAGAACTAGCATGCAGCCAATCAGATCTTCAGGAAAAAATTCAAGAGATAGAAATGATAAAAGCTGAGACGGAAAACAAGCAAATTGAGATCGAATCGTTAGATAGTGAACTTAAAATAAGAAATAAAATAATAGAAGATCTCACAAAACAACTGATGGACAAACAAACTTTAGTAGTAGAAAAAAACAAGCAGACAATACCGATACAAAAAGAATTAGAAAATAGATCAAAGGAGTTACAACTAAAAGAGGAAAATATAAAGCATCTACAGAAAGATTTAGAAAACAGACACTCAAATTTAGAGTTTAAAATCGAGGAGTTAGATAAAAGAAACAAAAACATACAACAAATACAAACAGAGCTAGAAAAACTACAAAAAGAAACTGAGATAAAAAACGAAGAATTAAGGTTGGCAAATTTAACTTTGGATGAAAAAAACAAAGAAATTGAGAATACAAAAGGAGAGCTCAGGAAGGCAGTAAAATATCTCAAAGTAAAAAATGAAGAATTAAATGAAATTGAAGATCAAGTACAATTTATGCAAGCAGAACTGCAAAAGATACAGCCCGAACTAGAAAAAAAGAATGGAGAATTAAGACTTAACAAAAAAGAAATTGAAGAGAAAAACAATGAACTCAATAGAATTAAGTTAGAGCTGGAAAGCGAAAAAGAAAAGAAACAACCTAATTTAGAAGAGATAAACAGGCTTCAACTTGAACTCAAAAACAAAGAAGAAGATGTCCTATCAATCAAAGAAGAGTTGGATAACAGAAATAAGATAATCGAAGAAATAAAAAAACAACTAGAAGAAAAACATACAGAGTTTGTTACAAAAACTGATGTTGTTGATCAGCTACAACTGGAGTTGAAAGAAAGAGAGCAGGAGATGAAAATAAGGGACAAATTAATAACTGGTTTTGAAACCGAATTAGACCGTCTTCATGAAGAATTAGAGAATAAAAATCTTGAGATAAACAGGAAAAACGAAGATATAAAAAAGATACAGAAAAGCATCGAAGATAGGATGAACGATATCAATAGTTTAAAGAAAGAAAGAGACGAACTTACTTTTTCTCTGCAGACTATGAGGGATTCCATACCTTTGCCTTTAATAACAATAGATAGAGACAGTTTTGTAACAGGTTGGAATAAAAAAGCAGAGGAAACATTGGGTTTAAATGCAGAAAAAATCAGAGGAAACAATGTTTTTGAGTTAGAGCCTATAAAAGATGAGAGGCTCATTGATGCAAAAATTATGTGCCAGAGAGATAAGAAACCAGTCACTGTAAAATCAATACATGTAAGAAATCAAAACAACGAAGGATTATTGAAAGATGTGTCGCAGATTCCTTTGCTTGATGAGAAAGGAGAAGTTCATGGAACCGTGATGGTTATAGAGGATGTAACAGAACTCGCAGGATTGCAAGCTGAACTAAATAGAAAACGAGAAGATTTTAAGGAATTAGATGGAAGATTCCAAGAGACACACAAGAAACTTAGCTTGATAGATAGAGAGATAGAAGCTACAAATGAAGAGCTAAGAAAAAGTAATCTGGAATTAGAGAATAAAACTCGTGAAACCAATGATTTAAAACAGGAACTTGTTAGAAAAGAGAATGAATTGAAATCTGAAAAAGAACAATCAATCAAAACAAAAGAGGAAATGGAAGAAAAAAACAGAGAGATAGGTAAAATAAAGACAGATTTACAAAAATTACATGAAGAATTAAGGATTAAAAACAATGATATCGGGCATATAAAAACTGATTTTGAAAAAAAGATAAAAGAGGCGGAGACAAAAAACAGAGAATTAAATTTAGCCAATAAAATGCTAGAAGAAACAAAACGAGAACTTAGGGCAAGTAAAACAGAGTCAGAACAGTTGCATCAAACTATAAAAACTAAAGAAAATGAGATGATCAAGAGCGAAGAACAAATATCCAGGATAAGAGAGGATCTTGAGGATAAACATAGAACTCTAGAAAACTGGAATGAAGAATTAAACAAGAAAGAAGAAGAAATGAAATCCACGATGACAAGATTGCAAGAGGAGTTAGATTCCAGAAACGAGGAGATAAAACAATGCAGATGGGAGATAGACGATAAAACAGATAACCTGGATAAAATAAGAAACAAATTAGAGAACAGTAATTCAGAGCTACAAGGAAAAACAAAGGAGATAAACGATATAAGAAGACAGATGGAACAGACGCAAGCTGCACTAAGAACAAGAGAGCTAGAAACAAGCAGAAAAGAAGAAGAGCTAAAACATTTAAGAACCGAACTCAAGGATAGACATGATAAACTCAGACTTATGAAACAACAATTCGATGAAAAAAACAATGAAAACATGAAACTGCAGAAAGAACTAAGGATCAGGCGAGATGAATTAGAGGTTAGTGGCAGAGAACTGCAAAACGTTAGAATGCATCTAGAGAAAAAATGCAGCGAGATACCATCCATGCAGATAGGTATTGATAAGATGCGAAAAGATCTTGAATCAAAGAACTCTGAGTCAGAAACGCAACGCAAAGAAATAGAAAATCTGGAAGGGGAATTAAAAGCCAGTAAATCAGCTCTGAACTGGTTTAAGATGGAATTTGAGAAAAAAGTAGAAGAGTCCAGAAAAAAGAACGAGGATTGGGAAAAGAAGAATCTCGAGTTTGGAGATGTCAAAAAGCAAATAGAAGAAAACAAGATGATTCTTGAGAGAAAAAACGATGTAATAAACCAGCTACAGACTGAGTTAGATAGAATTAGAGGTGTTCTGCAAGCTAGAGACGAAAAGCTAGAACATCTGTGGAGAGATACAGAAGATAAGACAAAAGAGATTAATAGACTTAGTTTGGAAAAAGAAAAAATGAGTTCTCATCTCAGGAATATAAATGAGACAACACCTTCTTCTACGATAACTGTGGATAGAGATGGCGTAATAACAGATTTTAATAAAATGGCAGAAGAGATGCTCGATCTAACATCTGATTTTATAGGTAATAATATTTTTGATATAGATATTATGGGTAAGGAACGTTTACAAGATGGATTGAAACAATGTCAGAAGGAAAAGATATCTGTTACTGTTAAATCTATATCAATAAAAAATAAACAAGGGGACGTGCATCTAACAAACATTTCCCATATGCCGATACTTGATAAAAACGGGGATTTTCATGGAGCAGTAATGATAATAGAAGATGTAACAGAACTCGCAGGATTACAATCTGAACTAAATAGAAAACAAGAAGATTTGGAGAAACTTGACAGAAAATTCCAGGAAACATTTAATCAACTTAGGCTATTAGAATCGGATAGTGAAAAAAGGAAAAATCTAGACAGAGAACACCTAGATACAGTTTTAATAGAAAAACAAAGGGAGCTGGCATCGTTAGATAGTTCTATAGAGTCAAAAATGAAAGAATTCGGCAGTTTAAAATCAAAACTTGAAGAAACTTCATCAATTTTAAAGTCTGCTGAGAACGAAATAAGGAAAAAACACATGGAACTAGAATTAATTGGAAAGGATAAACCCGAAGAAGTACCTGGTGATGCGTGGAAAGACAGGGTTAAGATACTTGAGGAGATTGATAAATCCCTTGGTTTATCCGATGATCATCTGAAGACAAAGAAGATAAGCTGTGAAGAAGAGGATAAGTAAAAAAAACAAGTACTATCTTTTATTCAAAGGTGGCAATTGGTTTTATTGCCAGAGGCGCTTCCAGGGTTGTTGTTCTAGCTATTCCAGATGATGGGAAGAGAGTTACAGTTATATATCCTCTTTGTGGTATTGAGAAGCTCTCATCTAATTTTATTATCACGTAGGCCATGTCTCCGTTGATAACATTGTAATCAACTAGAGACCTGTCTTTATCTAATGTTACAACAAATCCGTAACTATCATAATCTATTTCACACCATATGCCATGTTCAAAAAGAGAGCTCTTACCTATAAATTCTGCTTTTCCACTATAGTTTAGTATTTTTACATCATATCCATTGGTTAGCTTTATTGTTAACCCAGTTACGTCTATATCCTGAATAATAAGCGGTTTTATTAACAAGGCTATTTTTTCTATCTTTTTTTCTCCATATGTGTTGTAGAATTTTCCTATTTGGTCTTTTATTTGTATGTATGTAGTGATTTCATCTAGAATCTGGTTGACCATTTCTTCTGTGTCTTCTTCTGTTATTGTTTCTTGGGTTTCACCTGTTATTATTGATGCTACTGCTATGGTTGACAGTATTACGCCGATTAGTATTATCGTAGATACTATTCCGGTACTCCCCCATTTGTTCATTTTTTAATCACGCATTATCCTATGATTCTTCTTAGTATTGTTTAATATATAAGATTTATTATACAATTAATACCATTATATGTACTGGAGTAAATTACGGTTTTTGACTACAACAAACCTTGTCTAACCTGTTGATAATATTTTTTCTCCTTGTGTTGTAAAAATGTCATTTTGTCGTTTTTCTGTTTGTGTTGTTTTGGCTGTTTGGCTTCTTTTCCATTTTGTCGCTCTAACGCCAAAGACTTATATATTGTCACTTGAGAACAGTATACATGAAAACATTTACCATGCCTTAATATCGCATGGGAACGAACGGAAGGTGTGAAGGAATATGGAAAAGAAATATATGGAAAGGCTAGTTGGTAAGTACTGTAAGATTGTTACCAAGGAGCCCGGAGAAGATAGAGCAAGTGTAGTTACAGGCATACTTGAAGACGTCGACTACAAAGACGGTTTTATATTAGTAGACTCTAAACAAGGATTAGGATGCCTTAGAATAAACACTATTGTTGCAATAAAACCAAGACCAAACAAAGAACTTGAAATGGAATACAAAAAATCACACGCAAAGAACAAAAATAAAAAACATTACAAAAACATAAGATACCTTAAAAACAACAATAAAGGTGCAGTTGGTATAGGTACACTTATTGTTTTTATAGCCATGATCCTAGTGGCAGCAGTTGCAGCTAGTGTAATAATCACAACTGCAGATACATTACAGCAAAGAGCAAGAAGCGTAGGAACAAATGTAATCAGAGAAGTATCAGCTGGTTTAGTCATCGAAAATATCGCAGGATACACAGATGTTAACAAAACAAAGGTCCAATACCTAGCAATACTAGTAAGACCAAGAGCAGGTACACAGGACATAGACTTGGAATACACAGTATTAACAATAAAGTATAACAACCTAACAGTGTTAAAATTAAACACTTCGCTAATAGTAGAAGCCGGTACAGATGAAAAGAGCGTGTTTGATACACCAGTGGCTTCTGGATCCAACTATTCAATAATTGGCAACAGTACATCTACAGAATTCGGATTAGTAACAGTAATTGACGCAGATAACTCAATAATAAACACCCACGGTATTAACGATGGAGATAAAATATACGTACTAGTGAATTTAACCGCGATAATACCTGAAGAAAATGGGTTACCAACAAGAGGAATATTATCCGGTTCAATGCAACCAGAAACAGGGGCATCAACGATATTCGAATTTACATCACCAGCAGTATACGCGAAAAGAATCATCGATCTCTGGTAAAAAAATCTCCCCCCTCTTTTTTTAATTTTTTATTTTTCTTCTTTATTTATCAAATTTTTAATAACGACCATATTCGCTTTTTCACCATTGTAAGAGGATGGTTTTATATTAATTTCGACATTCATTTTTTTATTATCTCTAGTCAAGATGAATGTTTCAAAAGAAGAAACTCCTCCACCTTTGAGTCTATCCAAATAATATCTTTTAATCTCCTCTAGATTCTCAGGAGCAACAAAATCAAATAAACTCTTGCCTAAAACTTCATCTTTTTCATAACCCAATAATTCTAAAAAAGAGCTATTAGTCTGCATTAGAATACCACGATAAATAACTGCAGCACACTCAGGAATTTTATCCAAAACAAGACAATGGCTTTCCTCTTTATCAATGTCATCAGAGAAATTAGATAAACCTACATCTCCTTTGATGTGTCTAAGTCGCAAGCCTTTTCTAGAAGCAAGATGATCTCTAAACAACTTTTGCTGATTTTCTAACTCTACCCATCTGTCCTCAATCTCTTTTTCCAAAAACTCGAGTTTATCTCGCCATTTAGAAAACTCAAATCTCCTCTCATTAAGCTCCTTTTTATCCTCAAGCAACTCAGCCTCAAGAGTATTAAGTAAAACTCTACGCTCATCCAACTCACGTGCAATTGCCTGAAGCTCCTCTTTTTTCTTATCTGCACCAACAGTATCAAAAAAGAAATACAACCATCTACCAAATAACTTTTTAATATCATCTCTAGCGGAAGAACGGATTTTATTTAAATTTGTTTGTTTGTCTACTTTTTCTTGAGAAACTACAACATTCTCAGAAAAAATTTCTTCAAGATCTTTATCATCAAACTCAGGTGATGCCTGATTTAAATTATTCAAATTTTCGATAGTAACTCCGGACGATGGGCAATCTTGATTTATTAACTTACCAACAAAACATATATCTCCCTCCTCTGACTCAGGAGTTTCAACAGGAAAAATATTACACGATATAGTGATTTTCGATCCGTTTTTAGTTAAAAAAGGCAAGATTATATCGTCAACGTAATTATCTTTTCTTATCGAATCTAATATTTTTTCCCATTTGACAGCTTCATTTTTTGATATCAAAAAATTAAAAATCTTTTTACCTAAAACTTCATCTCTAGAATAACCAGTTATTTTTTCACATCCGCGATTAAATTGAATAATCTCTCCATTTTTATTGATACCAAATACCATTGGATCTTTATGAGTCTCCAAGTTTATTGCCATCCTCTCCAAACTTATCTCCTATATTCAGTCATCTCCTCTCACAATAGATAAGATATAAGCTAAAACCAGTTTTATGTTTTAAAACTTTTGTTTTACATCATGTATAGCGATTTAATCTAAAGAAAAGATATTATTAACAGAAAAAGTATGATATAATTGATATTCTAATTGCAAAAATATACTGTATACTGAAGTAAAAGTTAAATACCTGGTTATAGTTGTATATAAGGGTAGCCTATATATTGGTTATATAGGAGGGGTATAGATAAAGTTAAAGATGGGAAAAGGTGAGGATAGTAAATCTACAGATGAGACCATAACTAGTAACAAAACATCCGAGACAACTATTCCTGCGACGGAGACAAAGAAAGACGTCGAAAATCTAAGAAAAGTTATTAAATTTGGTTCAACAGCAGAAGAAAGTGATAAAAAATCCACTGCTTCAAACGATAAAACAGTTATTAATCAAAAAGTAGAAAACACCGAAGACCAAAAGGCATCCCGAGAGACGTTAGAGCAAAAACGCGCTATGCTCCAAAGTATAAAAGATTTTGATTTTCAGATAAAGAAAAACCAAGAAGATATAAATAACTTAAACCAAAAGTTAGATGGGATGTCCAAGGATTTAGATGATCTTGTTAGCTTATATGAAATCGTTTCTGAGCAAATGAACCCATTTGTTGGTTTATCGAAAGTTACGAAGAAAAGACTTGATTCGTTAGAAAGCTTCACAAAAGAAATTGATACAGTTAAAAATAGGGTTGGAGATTTAGAGTCGTTTGCGGAGAGGATGGGGATGAGAATAGAAAACCCTGAAATTGAAATTAGGAAAGAAGAGAAAGTTAACATACCAGCTGAAACTCTATCAGATATGGATTTAGATAAAATTATAGAGCTATCTATGAAGGATATGGCTTCAGAGAATGCAATAGATATGGCGATTGATGAATTTATTGAAAGTTTGAAAATAAATTTAAATGGGTGAAAATATGGAAGATATAAACGGCAACATTAACGAAAATGAGATTCTAAAGGATTTTGAACTCAAAAATGAGATTTCTACAATTGTTGCCAAAAACGTGATTCCTCAGAGAATAGCAGAAAAGTTAGAAAGAAAATTAGTTGAAAAACAAGTAAAAATCAATAGAAAACAACTATATCTCTTGGTGGATAAAATAAGGAATATAATGCGCACTTATTCTAAATTTGATGAGGGATCTAAAAAGGAGGAACCATTAAGTGCTAAGCCCTTGGAAAAACCCTTTGAGCAAAAAATAGAAGCAACTACTGATATGAAAAAACTTTTTGAAACTGTGGATAAACTACAACAACGAATAGCAAACTTGGAGAACGGCGTAATGAAGAAAAACTGGGTATACCCGGGTGGCGAAAAGGTATCTCCCCCAAAAATTGTTAGAGTAGAGGATATACAGGTGTCTTCTCAAGAGTTGATCAATCTAGAACCTCTAACTAAAATACCGAACGACCCCGAGAGCATAGTAGTTCTGATGAAATGGCTTCAATATTTAATTGATAGATGCGGACGACCTAATTTAACCGAAGTATTAGATTATTACGTTGATATAGGTTGGATTTCTGAGGATGCAAAAATAAACATAATGGATTATTCAAATGGTATAACAGAAGAAATCACTAAGAGTGGAACATCTGATTTACAGGCAAAAGATCACATTCAATCACTTCTCTTTATACAGAAACTTAAAGGAAAACAAATTGACAGACACTTCATTGACAGAATAGAAAGTGAGATATCTAGAATTACTAAAAAATTAGATAGTTACGTCTCAGATAAAATTATTTAAATTTACTAAATATTTAGATTTAAGTTATACTGATCTTTAAGAAAGGAGGGGGAATTACTGGAAGATATATTAATCCTTAATATGGAGGTAATTTGAGGGATGGGATTTTCACTATCTGCTGCTGCAGCCATTATTGGTGTATCAATACTGATAGCCGCAGAAATAATCATAGGCAGTATATCTCCAACATTCGAGGATGTTAACGAATCATATTATGATATGAAAAATAGGCTCATAGAAGAAACACAAACAAGCATTAACATAACTAGTGTTGCCACAACTATAAACGGGGCAAACCATAACATAAGTATACTCGTAGAAAACACAGGAAGTGTTGTATTAAATACTAGCCATTTCAACATTTTAATAAATGGGACTAACAAACAATTCAACTATTCCAAATCATATATATATCTCGAAAACACCGCATATTTTAATCTCACTGATCTAGAGGGAAATGCTGGGCCAAGACGGCTAAAAATTGTTACAAAAAATGGCGTATCAGACTATTATGAGTACACATTATAGAATGAATAGCATTTGGTGTAAATATGGGATTTGATTTATCAGCAACAGCCGTAATTTTTTTCATTGCGTCATTAATTGTTGCTGGATCTGTATCATATGTTTTTTTAGATGCATCAAATAAAATAGATGGAAGTCTCTCTAAAAAATTAGATAAAATGAGAGAACAGATAGACACAGAATTTATGATTATTAATGACCATGAAGACATACCAGATGAAAATGGGTATTATCTTTTTTATCTCAAAAATATAGGTAATAGTAATATTGTTACAACAAACGAGACTTTGCAACTGTTAATAGATGGTCAGATCATATCCAATACGAGTTATTATTCTTCTGTTAATTACATTCAATCTGGCGAAGTTACTACGATTTATGTTGATACCGAAATGATATCATCAGGTGATCATAATCTGATAGTTGTAGGAGATATGGCGATTAAAAAAGATTTTGTATTCAAAATATAAAAAGTTTAGAGGTAATGTTAGGATGGGAGTCTCTCTATCAGCGGCTGCATCGATAATTAGCGTTTCTTTTTTGATAACGATACAAGTATTTACGGCTAGTGTTCCATTAAAAATATCAGAGATTAATAATGCTTATGATAATATGAAAAATAGGTGTGCAGAACAATGTCAGACTGGCATTAGTATAACAAATATAACTGACATGGGGTGGTGGGATAAAAACTGGGAGTACCGAAAAATGATAATTATTGATCATACAAAAGTACAAGCAGATCAAACAGATTTTACAACATTAGTTTATATTAGTTCAGATGCTGATTTAGCTGCACATGCACAGCCTGATGGCGATGATATTTTTTTTACAGATGATAACAACAGTACAAAACTTAGCCATGAAATAGAAAACTATAGTAGCACAGATGGTAAGTTAATCGCATGGGTTAAAAACCCCATTATCTACGCAAATACAGATACAGTTTTGTTAATGTATTATGGCAACGCAGGTTGTAGTAGCCAAGAGGACATATCCAATAGCTGGGACTCGAACTTTAAACTGGTACAACATCTAAATGAAAGTTCAGGAACACTCTACGATTCAACATCAAATGACAACGATGGTGCAAATAACGGAGCAACATATAACGACTCGAGCAAAATAGATGGCGGATACAATTTTGATGGAGACAGTTACATTAACTGTGATGACAGCAACAGTCTAGATATAACGAATCAAATAACACTCGAGGCATGGGTTAAAGATCCACCCCTATTTTTACCGTCAAAAAAACAAAATGCAGTAAAGATTTTTGATAAAAAAGCGATTAATATTACAAAAGCAAAACACCTCGATGAAAAACGAGATTTTCTAAGAGACATCTACGATTATGTGAAGTTAAAAGATGATACTTGGTCCGAACCAATCAACGATATGAACTATATACAAGTTACCTTTGAACAACCATTAGATGAAAGTAACTATATTACTATTTTTGCAAGAAGCTTAGGCATTGGACAAATCAAAGTTTATCCTCAGAATAATGACACATTAATTGCAACATTTAGTTATATCACTGGTGAAAACTGGTATAAAGTATATTTAACAAATCTCAAAAACGAATGCAGTACTTTTGATCTCCAGACTATTGGTGACCCAATTGAGTATGATTATATCGTTGATCCAGAAACTAAGGATGCAGTTGATAACAACACAACAAATATGGACAGTAGTGAAGATAAAGGAACGGAATCCAACTTTACCAATGCACAGGACACAAGTCCTGATACTGATGTCATGACTATTCAAGAGGCTGACCAGGGCACTCCTGCAGTTAATGAAAACAAGGTTGTTGATGGTTTTACATCGACTTGGACTGCTTGGGATGAGTATGGTTTATCTCCTTATCTCGATGCTGATGGTGATGGCAGTTATATTTTTGAAACGACTACTGATCTTGATGATGAGGGCTGGTTCACGTTTCAAGATACTGCTGCTACAGGGCCTGGTTTTACTGTTGTTTTGTATGTTGATTTTGATGCTGGTGATGGTAACGATGATTGTAACTGGTATATTGATACAACTGGGGATAATAATCCAGAGTTCAGTGGCAGGTTTACTAATCCAACAACAGCCATTGTGAATACAGGTACGATTGCTGGCTTAGATACTGCAACCGAAATTAATGCCGCTAGATTGTGGTTGGAGTATGATTCTACTGGTACTGCAGGTGATATGATTGTTGACTATGCTTATCTGAATATACGACGTGCCCAGGTTATTGATTATGAGATTGATTTCGAGTATAACTGGTCAAATGCTGATTTCGATGAAGATTACGAAGAAGTATGCATTTATGTCAGTAGTCACACGGGCAGTGAAAATCTTAACGTAAACTACTGGTCCGGCTCTTGGACTAACCTTGGCCAGATAACTAGTACAGGCTGGACGAATCTCACTGCCACAGGTTTAACTGATGCCACTTATGAAATACAATTAATTGGTGCATCTGAGTCAGGAGACACTTTACAGGATAGCTGGAATATAGATGCGGTCATGTTGCATACGTGGCCTAATAATACTGTCCCCATCATAACAAATGAAAGCCCAACAAATGGGTCATTAAATGTCAGTCTTAACCCAACATTAAGCATACAGGTCAACGACAGCGAAGGACACCAGATGAACATAACCTGGTACTGGGGGACAAACAGCACCTGTTCTAATTTTATCGGAATTAACGATTCGGTTAGCAATGGCACCTATTTTATGATGAACGATAACAACTTTTCATCAGTTAGCAAAACATATTATTGGAAAGTCGTAGTCAACGATGGATATGGCGGGTGGACAAATGCTACATATCATTTCAGAACAACTGGAGACAACAAAGAAATAATTAGCAAAGAAAGAAACGCATACGCCCTAGAAATAAGCGCAGATGGAACAATATTATATGGCATTATAAATAATACAAATGTTACAGCATCTACAGACACAAATTGGCATTATGTCGTATTAACATATGATGGAACGACAATAAAACTATATCAGGATGGCAAATTAAAAAATTCTACTACTCTAATTGGAAGTATTCCAACAAATAATAATGACCTAATGTTTGGAAAACAACTAACCGGAACACTTGACGAATTACATATATCAGCCATATCAAGAAGCTCAGAATGGATAAATACAACCTACAAAATGATGAGTTCACCAGCATCTTTTATTAAAATTGAAACAGAACAAAACCAACAATATACATATATGAAAATAAAAATTAAAAACACAGGTAGCACAACAATTAAAACACAAGATAGTACGATATTAATAAACGGTACTGACAAGCCGTTCATAAAAATCCAACCATACCTCTATCCATTGAAGGAAATGAACATAATTGTAAACGTATCAACCGCCGGGTCGAAGAGAAATAAATTTATTACCGGGAACGGTATTACTAAATACGAGGGGTACGGCTAGTTTGAGGGGAAACAGCTATGGGATTTAGTTTAACTGGTACACAGGTAATATTCTTCATTGCATCAGTAATTGTAGCTGGTGCTGTATCAGGTGTTTTCATAGGCGTTACAACAAATGTTACCAATAGTTTCTCAGATAAAGGTAATAGGTTGCAAGAACAGCTTGATACAGACTTCAAGTTAATTAACGATCCAGATGCCATACCAGATGCAGGTGGTTATTACAGTTTTTATTTAAAAAATATAGGGAGTAAAAAACTAATAACAACAAATCAAACTTTTCAGCTTTTCGTTGATGGAGATATTATACCTATAGCAAATTATTATTTCTCTGATAATGATATTCAACCTGGCGAAGTTGCTACAATTTATGTAGATGATAGCGAAATCGTAGCAGGAGACCATACAATGAGGTTGGTAGGACCTCTTGCTATTGAAGATGAGTTTACATTCACTATTTAAAAAAATTGGATGGGATTAAAAAAATATGGCAGAAGCAAAATCGTTATTACTCGAAAGAAAAGGCGAATCAGATGGTTTTGCTCAAAGATTCGGGAGATTCATACCAGAGGGTTCTCTGTTATTTGTTGAAGGAAAGGAGGGGGCAGGTAAAAGCATCTTTTGCCAAAGATTCTGTTTCAGCTTCCTAAAAAACGGGTCGACCTGCTCTTATGTTTCCACACAATATACTGTAAAAAGTTTCTTGAGGCAGACAGCATCTGTTGGTTATGATGTAAGGAAATATTTGATGGGCGGTAAACTTTTTTTCATCTCAACAGAGGTTATGTTGGCAGAGACTTTACCAAAAAAGACTTTCCTGGAAAAACTCATAACATGTAAGAAACTTTTTGATCCGGAGATTATTTTTATAGATTCTCTATCAACTTTACTTAATGAGAGTCTTAACATGGACAATCTTGTTGAGCTCACCAGCTTTTTTAATAGATTAAAAGGATCTGGCAAGATAATAATTTTAACTGGCAATCCCAACGAGTGGTCGCAGGAGATACATAATGCGTTTCAGATGATATCTGATATCCATTTTAGAATCACCAAAGAGAACATGCCTGGCATTGGCATAGTTCATAACATCTATCTGGATAAGTTCAATGGCGCACATTATAAATACGATCCACTCACCACTTTTTCAGTTAGACCCGGCATAGGGCTTACCATAGAGACCAGTGGCATAGCATTCTAGGGGGAGAACGAGTAAAATATGACTAGGATGGAAAAAAAAGAAGAAGAGAACATCATAAATGAGAATCCCCATCTTAAGAAATATCTTTTCGAAATAGAAAGAAAGATGGGAAGACCTGATTTTTACAGTAAGATAACACGTGAAATTAAGGAAGAAAAATTTCCTAATATTATTTATCCTACTAAAGGAACTGTTTTTATACATATCTATCGAACCAAGGATATGGAGCAAATAGAGTATCACGCTGTTGAGCCTGTTCTCAACGATATCGAAAGAAAGAAACGCGAAAAAATTCTGAATTTAATTTATGAAAAAGCGGTTCGTTTGAAAAAAAATATTAAAAGCCAGGATGAGTTGAGGAAAGCCATCAAGGATGTTTTAGATGGGGTTACTATTGTTGATGAAGAATCGGGTGACATCGATCCTTCAGGAAAAGGTTTTTTAGGTGGATTGAAAGGCGAAAAGGTTAGAGTTACATCTATTGAGAAAATGGATTTGGAGTACGATATCGCTAAGGATATAGTTGGTGGTGGGCCTCTTGAGCCTTTTATGAGAGACCCGTATATCGAGGATGTTCATGTTATAACTGGTGAAAAAGTCCATCTAATCCATAGGATTTTTGAGATGATTAAAACAAATATTGATATAGATAAGGATTGGGCAGCTACGTTTTCGCAGGAGTTCAGCGAGAAGATAGGTAGCCCTGTCAGCGAAGGTCAACCTATAGCAGATGGTACTCTCCCTGATGGCAGCAGGGTTAACATAATTCATAGTAGGGATGTCAGTATCAAAGGTCCTACTATGACTATTAGGAAGTTCACTGAGACTCCTATCAGTGTAACCCAGCTTATAAACTGGGGTACTTTTGATGCTGGCATAGCCGCATATCTGTGGCTTTGTTTGCAATATGGGCGTAGTATCTTTGTTTGTGGCGAAACAGCTTCTGGTAAGACTACTACTGCTAACGCTATCGTACCGTTTATACCGCCTGATAAAAAGATTTATACGGCTGAGAACACGCCTGAAATGCATATACCTCACCCAGTATGGCAACAGTTGTTGACAAGGTCTACAGGGCCGCAAGAAGGGCATATAGAGCTTGTTGATCTTCTAATTGCTGCATTGAGATCCAGACCAGATTACATCATACCAGGAGAGACCAGGGGTATAGAGGGGCGTGTGGTGTTTCAGGCTATGCAAACAGGTCACCCAGTTATAACAACTTTTCACGCAGGTAGCGTAACAAAAGTTATACAACGTTTCACAGGGCACCCCATTAATGTACCTAAGACGTTTATGGATAACCTTGATGTTGTTATAATACAGATGGCTGTAGAACGAAAAGGAAAAAGGATTAGACGGATTCTCTCAGTCGATGAGATAGAGGGATACAATAGACATGTTGATGCCATAATATCACGTACAGCATTTCAGTGGAACCCGGTGGAGGACACACATGGTTTTAAATCATATGGAAACAGCTATATCCTAGAGCAGAGAATAGCTAGAAACGCTGGATTCGAGGATGTTGCTCAGATCTATGATGAGTACGATCGCAGGAAACATATATTGCAGAGAATGGTGGAGGAAAAAATATTTGACTACTATGAGGTTGTACAATTCCTGTGGACATTCTATAGGGAAGGCGTAAAAGGTTTACCAATATCTCTATAAATTACTCAAAAATAAAAGTAAGAAAAACCAATAATTAATTGAACCAAGGGGATGAGGAAAAGAATATGACTAAGATGAATGATGAAGACAAACGAAATCTGTTTGAAAAATATACTCATCTTAGAAAATATGTAGAGGCTTTTAGGGAAAAAATTGGTGAACCTGTTTTTTATACAACTCTCCCTTTCGAAGTTAGGGATGAAGCTTATCCAAATCTGATATATGCAACTAAGGGCTCTGTTTTTGTACATATATTCAGAACAAAAGATATGAATGAAATAGAATATCGTGCTATCGAGCCATCGTTGAGTGCTACAGAGAAAAAGAAGTATGAAAAATTGTTAAATTCTATAGTTAAACTAGCACCCAGTAAAAAAAGTGTTATAACCGATGATGAACTAAAAGAAGTTTTAAAAGAACTTATTGACGAGCTTGTTATTGTAGATGATAACGCAGATGAATTCGATGAAGGAAAAAAAGGTTTTGTAGGTAAATTTAGTAAATCTGACAAAATAAAGGCTACATCTATCCAAAAAAACAATATCGAGTATTTTATAATTAAAAGCCAGATTGGTGGTGGGGCTATAGAGCCTTTTATGAGAGATCCATATCTAGAGGATGTTCACATTATAGCAGGTGAAAACGTTCATCTCATACACAAAGTCTTTGGAATGATAAAAACCAATATAGAAATAAACAAAGAAGATGCCCCTGCTTTTGCAAGAAAATTAAGTGAAAAAATGGGTGCCACAGTTAGTGAAGGGAAACCCATAGCCGATGGGATGCTACCAGATGGAAGCAGAGGGAGTGTCATATACAGTGACACTGTAAGCATTAAAGGCCCTACTATGACAATCAGGAAATTCACCGAGACACCTATTAGTGTTACGCAACTAATAAAATGGGGCACACTCGGTTCTAATATCGCCGCGTATCTATGGCTTTGTTCACAATATGGACGTAGTTTTTTCATATGTGGTGAAACAGCTTCTGGTAAAACAACCACGATGAACTCTTTGATACCATTTATACCACCTGAAAAAAAGATTTACACTGCTGAGAGTACGCCTGAGCTTACAGTTCCACACACTGTTTGGCAGAGGCTACTTACAAAGACAACTGGGCCAAAAGAAGGACAAGTAGACTTGTTTGATCTTCTTAAAGCAGCTCTGAGATCCAGACCAGATTATATAATACCGGGAGAGGTAAGAGGAGCAGAGGGAAATATCGTATTCCAAGCTATGCAAACAGGACATCCGTGTATAACAACTTTTCATGCTGGTACTCTAACGAAGGTTATACAACGTTTCACAGGTGACCCAATAAACGTACCCAAAACCTTCATGGATAACCTCGATTTTGTTTTAATAGAGACTGCTCTAGAGAGAGAGGGTAGAAGAATAAGACGATGCATTTCATTAGATGAGATAGAGGGCTATAATAGGGAGGTCGACGGTGTTATGGCAAGGACAGCCTTTGAATGGGACCCAGTTGAAGACAAACAGATATTCAAGGCGAACAAAAACAGTTTCATCCTAGAACAAAAAATAGCAAAAAATATGGGATACGTTGACACATCAGAAATCTACGATGAATACGAGCGTAGAAGACACATACTAGAAAGAATGGTAGAAGAAGAAATATTTGACTATTACGAAGTAGTGCAATTCATATGGACCTTCTACAGAGATGGGGAGAAAGCATTGCCCATAACGATTTAGTGATTAGAAATGATTAGTGAAAAAAAGAAAAAATTGAGATTACTAAAAAGAGAGACCAAAGAGAAAGATAAAAAGAAACGAGATTTTTCAAAACAATTCAGCATAGCCTATAAAAACCTTGATGATCCCAAGAAATATCAGAGAACTATACTTCTGCCATTGATTGTTTTGGGGGCACTGGTTTTTTGTTTACCTTTTATCATAGAGCCAATTATAGGAATACCTCTGGATTTAAACCCCATTACCTTTATAGTCGGCGGAACAGTACCAATATTCCTAGGCATCCTATATCCATATATAGCCTGGAAAGGCAAAGAGAACGATATAAATGGAAAGATGCATTATTTTATAACACATCTAAGAGTCCTAGCAATATCAGATATGTCCCTCAAAGACATAATTAAGGTGCTTGGCGGCAAAAAGGTCTATGGTAGCCTTGGTAAAGAAATTGAAAAAGCCAGCGTGCTTTCTACACAATGGAAAGTTCCTTTAGCTAGAAGCTTCAAATTCGTATCGGATAGAACGCCTAGCAAGATTCTAAAAGATTTTTTAGATCGTTTTGCACAAAGTATAGCCAGTGGTGTAGATCACAGAGAATTTATTGAAACAGAACAAAACGCTGTCCTGCAGGAATACAAAACAGTGTATGAGACTGCAAATGAAAACGTTGTTATTATCAACGAAGTTTACGTCGGTCTGCTCATATCTATAATATTTGTAATGTCTCTTGGAATTGTTATACCGATAATCATCGGAGGATGGGACATGAACACGTATCTTTTCCTCTCGTCTTTTTTGTTGATTATCTCTGAGGGCATGCTTCTGTATCTTTTGCGCTCCATGGTTCCCAGGGATGAAGTTTGGCATCAGAGTGGCGAAAAAGGAACGATGGAATTGGGTTTATGGAAAAGTTTTAAAATATCAATTTCAGCATGCATTGTTTTAGGCTTTGTTTTGTTTTATGGGAAATACCAATTAAGTATTCCTGTGCTTGGCATAATCCCTTTTGAAATCTTATCAGCTCTCTCCCTTACTCCTCTGATTATCCCTGGATTAAAAACATTGAGAGCAGAGATGGATATCACAAGAAAAGAAAAAAGTTTTCTTGGTTTTTTACCTGCACTCGGCGCAATTTCTACTATGAGAGGGGGCAAAATCAACGATTCTGTTTATTACCTAAGTGAAAAGGATTACGGTGTTCTCACCCACCATATAAAAGACCTCTACAGACGACTTAGAACTAGGATAAACGATAACTCTGCATGGGAATGGTTCGGAGTTGATACCGGTAGTAACCATATACAGAGATCAAGCGAGATGTTCAGAGAGGCCACCTACGCTGCTGCCAACCCGCGGATTGCTTCGCGCATGATAGCCGAGAACATTAGAAAAATCCGGGATCTTCGCATTAAAAAGTTTTCTATTATCGGAACGTCAGCCGCCTTATTTGCGGGCATAACCTTTGGAGTAGCCTTCAGTGTTTATGTTTCTCTTGTTATAGCAAGACATCTGAATAGCCTAGTTCTTCAAGGAAATGTTGGCAACCCTTTTGAGAACATAGGTATGAGTGCAATCCTAACAGCGGTATCACCGGAAACCTTTGTAAACGCATTTCTAATTATTTTTATAGTGATGGTTATACACTGTTTTATAATGGCTCTTACAATAAGAGGTTTGAGGGACAGCCATATCCTAGTTACTCTTGCGTATTTCGTCCCATTCGTATGGATTATTGCTATTACAGCCACCCTTGTTGATATAGTACTAGCAGGGGTTTTAACAATATAATTTTTAATTTAGATTTTTTAGAACCATAACATATTAAAACATGCTAAAGATAATGAGTCCTGACAGAAGATAAAAGGATGCATTTATGAAAAGGATAGGTGTTCTAACTGGTGGAGGAGACTGCCCTGGTTTAAACGCAGTTATACGTGCTATTGTTAAAAGATCTATACAGTATCATTGGGAAATTATTGGCATAAAAAATGGATGGAGAGGGTTGATTAACGGAGAGATAGAATTACTAACAGATTACTCCGTCTCAGGTATTCTCCCTAAGGGTGGAACTATAATTGGTACATCTCGGACAAATCCGTTTAAAAATGAGGGTGATGCACAGAGGGTTTTAGACAATATAGCTAAGTTTGGGATCGATGCCATTGTTGCCATAGGCGGGGATGACACCTTGGGTGCTGCATTAAAATTTCACCAGATGAATATACCTATTGTTGGTATTCCTAAGACGATAGATAATGATCTTTCATGTACTGATTACACATTTGGCTTTGATACCGCTGTTTCTATTGTGACCGAAGCTATTGACAGGTTGCATACAACAGCTGAGTCACACCATAGGATAATGGTTTTGGAGGTCATGGGCAGAAACACCGGTTGGATTGCCACGATAGCAGGTATAGCTGGTGGAGCAGACCAAATACTAATCCCAGAGCAACCCTTCGATATAGATGAGGTATGCGCATATCTAAAACAACGTTACGAAAGAGGAAAAAAGTTTAGTATAATAGTTATAGCCGAAGGAGCAAAACCTAAGGGTAGCGAATCATTAATTACAGTTAGCAAAGAAAGAGACGAGTTTGGTAACGAGAGACTTGGTGGAATAGGCCATTTTCTAGCAAGAGAAATAGAGAAACACATGAAAGTAGAGACCAGGGTAACTGTTCTCGGCCATGTACAAAGAGGAGGAACACCTACTGCACATGATCGTGTTTTGGCGACAAGGTTTGGTATCGCTGCTGTTGAGCTAATTAAAAATATGGATTTTGGTAAAATGGTGGCATTACAAGGAGACAAAATCATATCTGTTAAACTCGAGGATGCAGTTTCCAAGCTAAAAACAGTTGATAGAGGATTGTATGATATAGCAAAAATCTTTTTCGGCGAACTTGATATCGAACAAACAATCAAAAAAACCTAGGGATATAAATCGATTATTGTAGTAGAAAAGAAATTCGGCGTCGTGAATGCTATCGAGCCGCTTATCCCGTTTTCTGGCACTACATTTCCGGAGACATCTGTGTTCGTATCTATACCTGAAAAACAAGAGGTTGTATTTATTAGTAAGACAATTAGATCCCCATTGTTTATAATAGGTGTATTTACACTACACGATGAATCTATGTCCCTGATAACCATCACGCCAAATGTAGAAGAGGTGAGGTTACTAGCATTAAGAGTACCAAATAAACCATTTGAGATGCTGGAGCTGAACGATTCATTTGAATAACTAAGGACTATTTTATTTGTTGAATCAGAGATAGAGATATAGGTATATTTTATGTCTATCGATTCTGAACCAGCGATTGGCGTAACAAAAAATGCAAGTTGTGATATTATTGACCCGTTATAGTATCCACTGGCATGTGTGATTTTTAAACCAGATGAGATACTTTGGATTGTTTCAGTAGCTGTTTTAAGTGCCTGTTGTTGAAAACTATTCATGGTTTGTATGAGAACAGAAGCTACTACACCGGCAACAATCAGCATGGCAATGAATATGATTAAAGTGCCTATGCCAACAGCTGCATCTTCATCCCCATTACTGAAGTGTTTATATGTAACAGTTATCCCCTCTAGCCTCTCCCGCTCGATTTATATTATGAGCAATATCAAGGAAAGAAGTTTTACCTCTATAAGCTAGAATTACAAATGAGAATAAAAATTTATGGTTTTAAGAAAAAAATTAGAAACAAGATATAAAAAGAGTTAAAATGTTGTGGAATGCTATTTGTTCCACAACTAACGTTTCATTATTTTACTACTGTAGATCGAAGATATACAGAGCTTGTGGGTATGACATTGGTGTTGTAAAGGATATCATACCAGGTGAACCAGACTCAGGCTTAACCTGGCCCCAGATATTTGTTCTTGGGGGTATCTGATAATCAAATGTGGCACTATTATTACAACGAACAAGCAACGCAGCCTTGTCTCCTCTGTTCAAAACAGGAGTATACTGTTTAAGCGAGCCGTCTTCATCCTGCAGAACAATAATACCATACGATTCACCA
>Ga0209164_1000274_pt1:115000-145745 | contig 145745 bp, 138 predicted proteins | sample MTBNYHSulfiMetaG_FD_187458 | JGI IMG/M metagenome (GOLD analysis project Ga0209164, IMG submission 187458) | Enrichment culture microbial communities from rom New York Harbor, USA that are MTBE-degrading - MTBE-NYH (New York Harbor Sulfidogenic)... | ecosystem: Environmental >... | reverse complement strand
ATCTTTGGGAGAATTTGTGGATAAAATTATGGGCTCTATCCGATTCCATTGCTCATTTGTAAGTTCCATCCCGATCTTATTACATAATCAGGAACTTATGTCTAGATTTTTTTTGAGATAGCTTCTAGACTTGAGGATATATTCTACCACCTGTGCCGTGATCATCCCAGCCTTCCCAATCTTGTCAGCTCTAACGACCTTTAGCTTGAATTCTTCGAGAGCAGGTTCTACGATGGAGCCAAGAAATAAATCAGCGTGCTTGCGGTGCTCGGAGTCATCATCGCCGATTGGAGAAATGTAAAAGCACACATTTCCCCAATCTCCTTCGGTCGTTACTGTCTTGACCTGTTCTGCGACTCCTGCTTCCGGCCTCTCTTCCACATCGGAAGCGGGCCGAACTATTGTCTGGATGGTAGACAGGCCTTCGATAACCTGTTCAATCGGGATAATGCGTTCAGCACCCGCAATAGGTTTCAGTATCCCTAGAAATTTTGCGTTGACGATGAAGATCTCTACGCACTCCTTGGCGTCGGCAGCGGGAATACCACTGTCTTTCGCAAGATCTTCAAGCACGGCAGGTGCTGGAAGTCGATTTCCCTTCTGTGCCTCATACAGTGCCTTAAACGGTGGAATATTGGAGATTGCCAATTTGAAACGTGCAGTCAGCTTGTCTTTTGGTGAGGAGTCTGCGCTCGTAGCTGCTTTTCCTGCTGGAGTCAATTCCAGGTGCTCAGCCGTATAGTTCCCCTTGGTCAAGCCATACTTATTCGAATTCACGATCAGTTGGCGGCTTGCTCCACTATCCGGTGACTTCCCCATTTGGTCGAATAGGGTGAGTCGACGTACCTTATCTCCTGAGGCATGCTTCTGAATCGCATTTGGAATCGTAAGTGCTTCTTCGAAAGAAGACGCGGGGAATAGAGTCGTACGACGCGTTCGCTTTACTTTCTTTGCGCCTTCAGCTGTTGCCTTCTTCTCTTCTGCATTCATTTATTTCTCCTTTCGGTTCTTGCTCCATTATCCAACAAGTAATTCTATAGATTCTGTATAAATCCACTTTCGTGTAAATATACTGAAAAGTCCATTGCCGGCTTGTCAGGCTCTCAGTTCAACATATTTAACAAAGCGTGCAATTATATATCAAAAACCTTTAGCACCTCGTCGCCATAGTGGTTGATGACCTTGATGGCGATTTTGCCGGTTTCGGGCGGATCGAACGGAGTGCTTTTGGTGCTGTAAAGGCTTGCCCAGGCGGCCTCGTCGATTTCGGCGCGAAGGGCGCGTTTGAGTTTGTCGTAAGGTTCCTCGGCGCCGGTAAAATAGGCATGGCGTACGAAGAAGCTTTCGCCGTTGTAATCGGTGTCGATGAACCAGCAGGCGATGTCGTCGGTGGATGAGCTGCGAATCTGGCCGGTGGTGGGATCGTACACATCCACGCCCTTGATCTCCACCGTGAGCTTGCCCTCCTTATTCTTTATAATGTCCACGTCGGGTTCGCCGAATACCATAAAGAGGTTCCCGGCGCCGGTCTTTTTCAGGAGTTCATCGCCCATGGCCAGATCCGGATTCATACGGGCCGGGAGCACATTCAGCTTGCCATAGCGTTTGACCTCTTCGGAAACATGCGGGTCAAAGGCAAACCCGCAAACAATGAGCAGATCATAGCCGATGCCCTGGACAGCTTCCTTGGCAGCTTCTTTGACCTGTTGCGGGCCGACGGTTCCCTGTTCCGGGCCGATGGAGATTGCCACGCGCCTGACTTTTTCAATCGGCTTTTGTCCCTTGGCAGAAGAAGATACTTTTTCGGTATAGGTTCCGGTTGCATGAAGCCAACTTCCGGCAAAAGAATCGAGCGTATCGAATTTCAGCCGCTCGCCTTTTTTGGTGTTCTGCACGCCGGCCTTGCGCAGGTTTTCGAGTATCATTGCAGCAAAATCGGCCGTTTCCTGCCGGTCTATCTTTTCTGTGTCTGTTGCCAGCACCCGGTGCGGGGAAAGGCTTTCCACCGTAAATGGGCCGGTCACGCGGAGGGTTTTATTGTCCTCATATGGCTGATCGAAAAGCGTTTCGGTGTCGGCATGGCGGGCGATGGCCTCGTCGATCTGCTTGCGGGTCATGCCTTCCCTGATGTCAGGATTGTTGGCAATGGATTTGAGGGTGACATGCGGCACGCGCTTATAGACAAATCCCTTGCGGATATCGCTTTCGGTCGGATGCGGCGGCGGGAATTTGCCGGTAAGCTCGGCTTCTTTTTTGATGCCTTCGGGCGAGTCGGCCAGCAGATAATAAGGATATTTTGCGGCCATCAGCCGCGTCCGGGCAAGGGCCAGAGCGACACGGCTGGTGTCGCAGGTAATCCAGCGCCGTCCCCACTGCTCGGCGACATAAGCCGTCGTGCCACTGCCGCAGGTCGGGTCCAGCACCAGGTCGCCGGGGTCGGTGGTCATCAAGAGACAACGTTGCAAGAGCGTTGTACTAGTCTGGACAATAAAAATTTTTCCTTCCGCACGACTCTGTACCGTGCCAGAAATATCTGTCCATGTATTATTAATCGGCTGAACCGAAAGGTCGTCCAAGAATCGTACGTAAGCAAGCGACTTGCCTGTAACTTGAATTCTACGAGCTATTGCAATCCGAGTAAGTCCGTCGGGATAGTTCGGTTTCCAATGATTATTTTTCGGTGGATTGTATATGACTCCCTTGTATTTGAAAGGTGTTGGTTGGTCTGGTGCTCCCTGGCCGAATAAATTATCTAAGCGATAAATACGAGCACCAGCAGGAATTCCAGTTTCACGGTCTGATTTTGTCAATGCACGGCGATTACCGTCTTCTAATTCAATTTGGTCGTACTTGCTCTTTTGCTGTTCAAGAGCAGAACCTTTTTCATCAAATAGTTGACGATATTTTACATACTTTTTTTCCTTGGAATACCAGATAAGGTGATCTCCGATTCTTGAAAGTGTCAATGTGTCAAAACCGCCTGTAGTTGCATAATTAATTTGACTTAAAAAATTTTCGCTACCAAATACTTCATCAAGAACACAACGCACCAAATGTAGATTTTCTTCACTAATCTGCACAAAAACGCTGCCGGTTTCTGTCAACAGATCCCTGGCCACTGACAGCCGATCCCTGAGATAGGCCAGATAAGAATGAATGCCCAGTTTCCAGGTGTCACGAAAGGCGCGCACCTGCTCGGGCTGGCGGGTGGCGTCCTCGGCCTTGCCGTCTTTGACATCACGCTTGCGGGTGCTCACCTGCCAGTTAGAGCCGAACTTGATGCCGTAGGGCGGATCAAAGTAGATGGTCTGCACCTTGCCCTTGAGCCCCTCTTTTTCAGCAAGACTTGTCATCACAAGGAGGGAATCGCCCAGGATCATGCGGTTTGACCAGTTCTGATCGTGCTTATAAAAGTCGATTTTCTGTTCAAATCCTTCCGGACCGCCGTTAAAGTCAGCAAAAAGGTCGAGCTGGTTGTCGCCGGGCTGGGCCTTGCGGGGCAGGTCGGCAATGATGGCCTGGGGGTGGATCTTTTCCTGGATGTAGATGGGAACCACCGGCACGGTGAGATCGGCGCAATCCTGATCGTCCTTGCCCTTCCAGACCAGTTGCGGGTCAAGGGACGGATCGCGGGGATACAGCATGGTTTTCGGGGCGGCTTCATCCTCGGCCACAAAGTCGCGCAGCTCCTCGGTGGGGATGTTCCGGCGTTTATCCTTGTGGCGGATGGATTCGAGCTTTTTTGCGCTATTCTTTTTTATCATTTTTTCCCGGGCTCTGTGGTTTGAGTTTCCGTTATTTCATATTCACAACTCTCTGTAGTAAAATATCTTCTATAATCTCTTTTAAATCATTCTCTGCAACGCGGGCCCATATAATTTCATACCCTTGATTCATTTAAACTTGCCTTCAAGTGAGCTTTCTATTTCCCTGAACACTTCGTCCTGAGATCTGATTTTTCCGCTTTTAATATCGGCCTCGCCCTGGGAAAGCGCCTTCAATATTCCGCCAGCCTTCTGTTTAAGACTGCCGCGAATCAGGTTCTGTGCATCCCAGGGATCGGCGATCTCGATAAAATCCCAGCGTCCGAAGCCGCCGTGGTTGTTTACGGCCGGAATCCAAAGCGTGCGGGCCGTTGTGACCTTGGCGGCCTTGTCTTTTTTGGCTTCGCCGGTGACCTCGATGATGAGGTTTAATAAATCGCCGTCGCCCCTGCCGTCGTCAAGGCAGGCAATAAAATCCGGGATGTAATTCTTTTCCTCGCCGTTAAATATGTAAGGAATGGTAAACCCGAGATGGTAGTTTTTGACATACCGGCGCACCTCGTCCATGTCCTCCAGGGCTTGCGCCATTTTCTGCTCCCAGGAGTCGGTATCGGCCACAACATGCGACACCTGGCATTTATCTTCCTTTGTGGCATAGACCGGCCGGATCGTGTCAAAATCCACATGGCGGGTCGAGCCGAGCGTGTCGTATGGACGCAGGATCGGCTTTAAGGCAGGTATGCCGTCGCTTGACTGCACAATGGCCTTGTAGATCCGGTCGGCGGCAGCATGGGCAAATTCGATCAGCAGGAGGAGCTGCGGAAAGGTATGGTCTTTAAGTATGACGCACTGCGCCAGCCAGCGCTTGGCAATGGCCAAAAGTTGCGGGAAAAGCCACGGCTTGTCGTTGCCGTCGTCATCGCGAAAGTACTGCTCCAGAGTAAGTTTGGCGAGCAGGAAGGCGATTTCGTTAGGCCGGCGTCGTTTGAGATCCTCCAGGCGATGTTTCTCTGTGGTTCCGACAATCGGGGACATTTCGGTTTCAGTCGGGACGTCGGCGGTCGAAAGCGAAAGCCGGGAATCTTCGGTAAAAGTTGCGATAAGGCGCTCGCCGGGCACATCGTAGCGGTAGCCCTGCAGACGCGGGAAGGTGATTTCACAAGAGCTGCGGTTTTCCAGGGCGCGCACGCGGGTAGGCACGGGCCCGGGCTTCGGTTCTTTGGTGGAACCGCTGCACGGGATAAAAGAAAAGGGAACGCCGTAAACCTCGGCATACTCGGGCGGATAGAGATCCAGGTCCGGCGGGTAGGACATGCGCCGCAGCGCCCGGCCGACCACCTGTTCGCACAGAAGCTGAGTGCCGAAGGCGCGCACACCCAGGACATGGGTAACGGTGTTGGCATCCCAGCCTTCCGTCAGCATGGAAACGCTGACCACGCATTTGACGTGCTCGCCCAGCTTGCCGGATTTGCCGACCGTGTTCATCACCTCCCGGAGCAGATCTTCATCTGTGAGATCTTCCGCATCCCGACCGGGAAAGCGCAGCCGATATTCGTCTTTAAATTCCTCAATTTCGCGGGCGGCTATTTTTTTGAATTCGGGGCTCATGGCTTCACCCGATTCAAGCTGCCGGCTGTCCACCAGAATCGTGTTGGGGCGTTTCAGCCAGCCGCCCCGGCTGTCGTCGTTGCGAAAGATGGGGAGCTGGCCGGACTGAACAACAGTCGTTTCGCCGATCGGCTTTTCCCATCCGGCAATATAGTCGAAAACAAGCTTCGAGACGTTGGTGTTGTTGCAGACTACGATAAAGACCGGCGGGGTAAGCCCTTTGGCCCTGGCCTCATCGTTTTTCTCCCACAGACGGTAATATTTCTCGTAATTGCTGTAGAGGCTGTGCAAGGCGCCCTGAAGCTCGGCCGGCAGCCTGGGCGCGCCGCTGACCGCCTGGGTTCTGCGTCCTTTTTTGGGGAGCTCCTCGCGGATGCGCAGCCACAGATCGCGATAGGTGGGCTGATCGCCGGTCATGGAATCGTCGGCAACAGGCACGCGCGGAACTTTGACAATTCCGGCCTCAATGGAATCGATCAGCGAAAAGTCGGAAACCACCCAGGGAAAGAGGATGCCTTCCGGGTAGCCGGAGCCGCGCAGAAAAAAAGGCGTGGCCGAAAGGTCATAGATGACTTTCACGCCGATCTTGGCCTTGACGGCCTCAATGCCGGAAATCCAGACCCGGGCCTCTTCCTCGCGCTGCTTAGCTTCAATTCGGTCATCACCGGTAAGTTTGACGTCTTCGCCGTCCGGCTTGCGGCGGTAGCAGTGGTGGGCCTCGTCGTTGATAATGATGATGTTTTTCTTGCCGCCGAGCTCACGGCAGACGCGGCGCACCATCTCGCCGGGCGTTTCGGTGAAAGCGCCTGTTTCCCCCCTGGCAAGGATGGTTTTGGTGAGCTTTCCGGCCGACACCTTCTCACGCTGTTGGAAGGCATGGAAGTTTGTGATGAGGATCTTGGCGCGGTTAAGGTGTTTCAGCTCTTCAGCCGGAAGGACGTCGCGCTGGCGGTAATAGTTCTGCGGGTCATTGGGCAGCAGCACGCGCAGGCGGTCACGGATCGTAATGCCGGGGGCGATCAGCAAAAACGTGTCGGAGAAGCGGGCCGCCTTCGGGTCGGCCAGTTTGTTGAGCGCCTGCCAGGCGATCAGCATGGCCATGACTACGGTTTTACCGGAACCGGTCGCCATTTTAAAAGCCGTGCGCGGCAGGCCGGGATTGGAGGTGTCGTTGGCAGCCCGCAGGTCGTTTTCTATCCAGGCGTCGCCGAATTTGCGGGCGACCTCTGTGATGTAGATGGCGGTTTCAAGGGCCTCTATCTGGCAGAAAAAGAGCTTTTTTTCGCGATCCGGATCGGTCCAGTACTTAAGCAGCCGGGCCGTCGTGGGCGTAACGCCGAGATAGCCGCCCTTGCGCCACAAATTGACCCGGCCCCGGACTTCATTGACAAACCGGTTTTCTTCGACGCGGTCCTGGGTCCACTCGGTTTCGAAAAATTCGCGCTGCTTTCCTTTTTTCCTGGGGCGGGCGATGGGCACGAAATAGGAGCTGATCCTGCGGCCGGGCACGATTTCATTCGTAATGCCTTCGTCCGTAAAGCGGAAGTGGCGGGTCGGCTCGCGAAAGGGTGAATTTAACACCGGATTTTCAATAACGACCTGTTTCATGAGCGATTTGCCTTCCGTGCCGCTTTTCCAATGCAGCTAAGGTTAACGACAATGCGGGCGGCACTGGATACAGCTTTAAATTCAAAACCCGGAAGGGTATACATGCGGGCAGCAGTCTGGACGATGTTCCCTTTCATGACGAACGAAAACATTTCCGATCGGTGGTGGTAAAAAAGCGAGTTGGATTTTCACCATGATTATTGATAACTTACTAATTCGAATACAAAAATATGGAAAGAAAGTCAATCATAAAGTGCTTTTGTGGCGTAAAAACTCAGAATGTACTTTTTTGAGGGAATTAAGAGATACCTTAAAAGGAAAATGGAGCACCGAGTTGGTTTCCGTGCAGACCAAGGAAATATGGGGGCGTCCATGATTTTATGCTTTAATTGTTATATGGGAAATTGGATTTGATATTTGACGGATCATGCCACGGAAAGCGAGAATAGATATGCTGCGCCATGGGATCATCAGGGGAATTGAACGCAGGAAAAAATTTCGATCCGATCCCGACAAGATTTTTTAAATCGGCCCGGAAAATTGACTTCTGAAACGAACCCCAAAAGGCCGTGTTACACGGCAGTCAGGCTATTATGATGAAGGGCGGAAATCTAAAGGACGTTCAGAAGCTTTTGGGACATAAGACCATGACACTGCGGTATGCTCATTTGACTCAGGAGCATAAAAAGAAAGCGGTCAACCTATTAAATGGATTGACCGACTGTCACAAAACTGTCACAATGCTTGGGCAGGTAAAAAGTGCGACCTTATAACCTTTTGATATTACTGGTCGGGGCGACTGGATTTGAACCAGCGACCCCTTGAACCCCATTCAAGTGCGCTACCAGGCTGCGCTACGCCCCGACACAAATAAATTTTGCTATCACGCAGGCGACGCCGTGTCAATAGCCGGAAAAAGATAATTCGGATGGATGCTGAGAATCACCTGCCGATACCACACGCGGTCGTGACGCTGCCGCCTCGGCTCAGGCCGGGGGACACCATCGGAATCGCAGCTCCTGCGGGCTGTTTTGACCGCGACGCCCTCGATTGCGGAATCGCTTGTCTTTCCGCCATGGGTTTTAAAACGGTCGTTCCGGAGTCGGTTTTTCAAAAAAACGGCTACCTGGCCGGACCGGATGAAAGCCGGGCCGCCGAGATCAACCGTCTCTTTGCGGATTCCCGAATCGATGCCGTCATGTGCGCCCGGGGCGGGTTCGGTTCCCTTCGGACCCTTCCCTTTCTCGATTATGATCTTATCCGGCGCAATCCGAAAATTTTTATCGGTTTCAGCGACATAACCGCCATTATCGCGGCTTTTTTTTCGCGATGCGGTATGACGGCTTTCCACGGGCCCACGGTCCTGACACTGGCCGAGTCGGACATGAAGACACGGGAAGCCCTTCGCGAAGCGGTTTCAGGGCGATTGCCTGTTGAGATCGCTGCAGACAGGCCCCGGGTGGTCTGCGCCGGTACCGCGGCAGGGCGTGTGATCGGTGGAAACCTGACGACGCTTTGTCATCTAATAGGGACAGGATATTTTCCGGATCTTTCCGGAAAGATCCTGCTTCTGGAAGACAGGGGCGAAGCCCCGTACCGGATTGACCGCATGTTGACGCAGATGAAGATGGCCGGATGTTTAGACGGCCTGGCCGGCGTTCTTCTGGGGTCGTTTGACGACTGCGGGGAGACGGAAGACATTTACGGCATTTTTACGGCCGTGTTCCAGGATGGCGGCATACCGGTTCTTGGCGGTTTTCCGATTGGCCACGGCAGGCGAAATGTTACGGTACCCATCGGGGTGGAGGCGGTCCTCGACGCCGACCGACTGCTGCTTTGTTTTCAAAGGCCGGCGACCGCCGGGCCGGACTCTTTCGGTGATGGTCAGTAGCCGCGACACCGCCGGAACCGGGGGTTTCCTCGAAAGCGGCAGCCGGGCATTCAAGGCGATCGACGAGGTGATGACCGTCGGTATTGAAGAAAGGGTTTTTCCGGGGGCCGTGCTTCTTGTGGCGGACAAAGGCGGCGTGCTGTTTCACCGGGCCTATGGATTTTCCGCGCTTCACTCGCGTCGGACCATGACCCTGGATACGGTATTCGACCTCGCTTCGCTGACAAAGCCCCTCGCCACAACCCTGGCGGTGATGGTTTTGATGGACCGTGGGTCCTACGACCTGGATCAACCCATCGATTCCGTTCTGGATCCTTTCGGAAAAACCGCCAAAGGAAAGATCACGGCCCGCCATTTGCTGTCTCACACTTCGGGCCTGCCGGACTACCGGCCATATTATCGATCGCTTTGCGGGCTTGCGATGAAAAAACGCAGGGCCGGCCTCAGGAGCCTGCTGGTCGAAGAACCCCTGATCAATCCGATCGGAAAAAAGACGGTATACAGCGATTTGGGATTTATGATTCTCGCATGGGTCGTAGAGACAGTGTCCCAAAAGCGCCTGGACAGGTTCATCACCGAAACAATATACCGGCCCCTGGGTATCGAGCGGCTTTTTTTCATCGATCTGGCGTTATCGCCGCCGCCGGTCAGGTTCGCCGCAACGGAGAGATGCGCCTGGCGCAAGGCTCTTATTGAAGGAAAGGTCCATGACGAAAACGCCTATACGGTCGGCGGCATAGAGGGGCACGCCGGCCTCTTCGGAACGGCCGCCGATGTGTACCGGCTGATTTCCTTTCTGCTGGATGCGTATTTCGGGAGAACCGGGCATGCGATTTTCAGCCCGGAATGCGTTCGGGCTTTTTTTAAACGCCAAAGCGAGTCCGGCAGGGCGCTTGGCTTCGATATGCCTTCTGCCGGCGGGTCGAGCAGCGGCCGCTATTTCCCGTCCGACAGCATCGGCCATCTCGGTTTTACGGGTACGTCCTTCTGGGTCGATCTCGTGCATGAGGTGACCGTCGTTTTGCTGACAAACCGGGTGCACCCATCCAGAGAAAATAAAAAAATCATCGATTTTAGACCCTGGATTCACGATACCGTGATGGCCCATGTCCTGCCGTAGCCGCCATCCAGGGCGCCGTCGGCTGATAACCCCTTGGTCGCCCGGCCTATAAAACCCATACCGGTTTTCATGGGACTCTTTCACCATAGCGCACGGAGATCACATAGAAAAACTTCACCTCCCCCTAGCAGCTATGAGCTGTTCCCCTTTCGGGGTTTCATGGTGAAAAAAATACGGTAACGAATTTCAGAAATGGAACAGTTAAGGTCCAGAGCCGTTGTCGCGACCCTTCGGCTTATAATTTCCGCTTGTAATGGCATTATAATTTTGGTAGCGAAATAAATCTGTTATTATTGAGCTGCATGCCGTAATACCCTTTCGTTTTCCAGCATCCCGAAGGGTAAGGGGTGGCTGAAGGGATCTTTTGCGCATGGAAAGGGCCTATTTCTAAACATTATAGAACAGGAAACGCCATGAACATCATTTGGGATTCACTTCTGGGTATGTTTTCATCAGACCTTGCCATCGACCTGGGTACCGCCAATACGCTGGTTTATGTAAAGGGAAAAGGGATTGTGCTGAGCGAGCCGTCCGTGGTTGCGGTGCGTACGGATGATCGCATGAAAAACCGCGTGCTGGCCGTTGGGTCGGAGGCCAAAAACATGCTCGGCAGAACGCCTGGAAATATCGTAGCGATCCGTCCTATGCGAGACGGGGTAATCGCCGATTTTGAAGTCACCGAGGCGATGCTGCGGCATTTTATCCATAAGGTACACAACAGAAGGTCTTTTGTCCGACCCCGGATCATCATTGCAGTCCCTTCCGGCGTTACCCAGGTCGAAAAACGTGCGGTCAAAGAATCTGCCGAATCCGCCGGTGCCCGGGAGGTCTTTTTGATCGAAGAACCCATGGCCGCCGCTATCGGTGCCGGATTGCCGATTACCGAACCGATCTGCAACATGGTGGTCGACATCGGCGGAGGCACCACGGAAATCGCGGTGATTTCGCTGGCCGGGATCGTTTACAGCCGTTCGATACGGGTGGCCGGGGACAAGATGGACGCGGCCATTATTCAATACATCAAGCGCAAATACAACCTGCTGATCGGGGAGCGGACCGCTGAAATCATCAAAACAACCATAGGCAACGCCTATCCGGACCCGGACAACCTTGAAACCATCGAAGTCAAAGGCCGGGATCTTGTTTCGGGTATTCCTAAAATTCTGGCCATCGATTCAGAAGAAATACGGGTTGCCATTTCCGAACAGATAGAGGCCATCGTTGAAACGGTGAAGATCGCACTGGAACAGACGCCGCCTGAATTATCCGCTGATATCGTCGACAGAGGGATCGTTTTGACCGGCGGCGGTGCGCTGCTGAAAAATCTGGACCGGCTGCTCAAAGAAGAGACCGGCCTTCCCATCACCGTCACAGAAGATCCTTTGTCGACGGTCGTACTCGGCTCCGGTAAGGCTCTCGACAGCATCGAAATACTCAAACAGATCGTCATCACGTAATTTCATGTTTTCGAAAAAAACGGTGATAGTTGCCGGCATGATCGTATTGATCATGATCAATATCATCGCCCTTGCAGTCACCGGCAACCGATCCGCTTCCTCAGGTTTTGAAACCTGGGGCATCGGGTGGATCGCCCCGTTTCAGAAGGCCGTTACCGCCTCCATGCATTTTCTGCGCGGCATATGGGTGAATTACTTTCTGCTCGTTTCAGCGTCAAAACAGAATACGGCGCTAAAAAGAGCCTTGAGCCTTGCCGCTGAAAAACAAAACCAGCTTGTTGAGATAGAACATGAAAACAACCGGCTCCGTAGACTGCTGGGTTTCCGGCAAATCATTCCCCGCAACGTTCTTGCCGCCGAAGTGATCGGCGAGGACCCCTCCCATTATTTCAAAACGATCATCATAGACAAGGGCCGTGGCGACGGGGTAAAAAAAGGCTTCCCCGTGGTAGTGCCCGAGGGAATCGTAGGTCAGGTCATGGCCGTTTCAAACCGCCATGCCAAGGTGCTTCTCATGCTCGATCCCAACAGTGCCATGGACGCTCAGGTGCAAAGAACACGGGCGCGGGGGATCCTCAAAGGAGATCCGGCCGGCAGATGTCTCTTTGACTATGTCCTGCGAAAATTCGATGTCGCCATCGGGGACGTTCTTATATCTTCGGGAATGGACGGAGTCTATCCGAAAGGGTTGCCGGTGGGACGTGTTTCCGAGGTGATTAAAGGCAATTCAGGGGTTTTCCAGGAAGTCAGGGTGAAGCCCTTTGTCGATTTCGAGACCATAGAGGAGGTTTTGGTGATCGTCGATCCACCCATAACAGACCAAGGGGAAGTCCCATGAGCCTTTTGTTTTTTGCTGCCATGGGGATGTCCATCGTTGTTCTACAGTCTACGATCATTCAGTATTTTGGTTTTTTTTGCTGGATATACGATCTTCTCATCCCTTTTTTTGCTTACATCGGGCTCTTTCGACCCGCACGCGAAGGAATTCCGCTCGTTCTTATTTTGGGTATGATCATGGACGGCCTCACAGGCGGCCCTTTCGGCGTTTATCTGACCACCTATGCCTGGTTTTATGCCGCAATCCGCGGAACCATAAAATTTTTTCACCTTCATAATCGTCTGTTGCACGTGGTTGTCGTAACCCTCGGCGTATTGTTTGAAAGTCTCGTCGTGCTGGCATCCTTTTCCATTGCAAAAGACGGGGTTCATCTCCCGGAAAAAGCTCTCAAGATTCTGCTTATCCAGATCTTGTGGGCGGTGTCTACGGGACCATTATTTATGGCGTATATCGGCGTCACCCATCGTAGGGTGGACCGTTGGATCGAAAAAACCCAGGATAAGAGAAAAAGATAGGATCGAGTTGAAAAAATATTTCGAAACGCTGGATATTGACTGGTACAAGCAACGATTAACCGGGGCGATTTTTTGCGCCATGGTCGCCTTTGTAATTCTCTTTTTGCGTCTGTTTCACCTCCAGTTGGTCGCCGGGGAAAATTATCGGCGGCTTTCTGAAAATAACTGCATTCGGTTGCAATACACCGATCCGCCCCGGGGATTGATATATGATCGTCACGGCGTATTGCTGGTGGAAAATCGCCCTTCGTTCGATTTGAGCATCATACTGAACGACGCAAAGCCGGTAGATGAAACGATCCGTAAATTGACGGAGCTTATTCGAACAACGCCGGATGAGATCTACGGCAGGGTCAGCCAGATTAAGGGGGCTGCAAGTTATAACCAATTGATATTAAAGCAAGATATTGGCAGGGAGTCCCTCGCTGCAATAGAAGCGAGAAAATACGATTTGCCCGGTATCGCCATCGGTGTAAAATCCAGGCGCTATTACGTCAATGAAAACAGTGCGGCGCACCTGATCGGATATCTGGGTGAAATCAATTCCGAAGAACTCAAAAGCGGTGACTACAAGGGATTCAGGAGAGGAGACTCTATCGGAAAATTCGGCATCGAAAAAGCATGCGAAGGACCGTTGAGGGGTGAAAGGGGGGGGAGCCAGGTGGAAGTGGATGCCACCGGACGTATGATCAGAGCCCTGAAAAAGGTCGATGAAAAACCAGGCGCCAATATTTATCTGACGATCGACCGGAGAATTCAGATGAGAGCCGAAGAGTTGCTTGAAGGAAAAGCCGGCGCTGTAGTCGCCGTGAGTCCGAGAACCGGAGAAGTGATCGCCATGGCAAGCAGCCCTTCTTTTAATCCGAACGCCTTTGTCAGTGGAATAGCGCATAAAGAATGGCAGGCCCTAATTTCAAACCCGCAAAGACCCATGGAAAACAAGGCGATACAGGGAGAATACCCGCCGGGTTCCGTTTATAAGATCGTCACCGCCATCGCCGGACTGGAAGAGGGAGTTATTGATGAAAACTCCTCATTTTTCTGTCCGGGTTTTTATTCGTTTGGGAATCGTGTGTTCCGGTGCTGGGAAAAGAGAGGACACGGAACCATGGACGTTGTTTCCGCCATAGAAGCGTCCTGTGACGTGTTTTTTTACCAGACCGGTCAAAAGTTGGGAGTCGATCGGCTGGCATGGTATGCCAAAGCATGCGGACTTGGCTCACCAACAGGGGTCGCGCTCGACCATGAGGCCCCGGGCCTGATCCCGACGGCAAATTGGAAGCTGATGCGAACCGGGGTTCCCTGGCAGGCGGGTGAAACGCTTTCGGTGGCGATAGGCCAGGGGTATGACCTCGTTACGCCGATACAAATGGCCTGTCTGACAGCCGCCGTCGCCAATGGAGGCAAACGCTTCAGACCGTCGATCGTAAAAAAGGTGGAGACGGTCGACGGCCGTCTGGTCGAAGCCACTGTGCCGGAAATCGTCGGCTTGATTCCCGCAACCCCCAGGACACTGGCACTGGTTAAAAAAGGGCTCTGGCGCGTGGTCAATGGAGAAAGAGGAACCGCCCGCAGAGTCCGGATCGAAGATATCGACATCAGCGGAAAAACGGGAACGGCTCAGGTTTGCAGCAGAAAAGTCGAAAAAATGAAGCGCGAAGGGGATGTCGAAACCCATTTTAAATCGCACGCCTGGTTTGTGGCGTTTGCCCCTTCTGACAATCCAGAAATTGCGTTGTGCGTTCTCATCGAACACGGTGAACACGGGTCAACCACCGCAGGCCCCATTGCGAGAGAGCTCATTAAAACCTATTTTGAAGGTGGTACATCGGAAAATGTTATCAAAGCGCAGGGCGACCGAAGCCTTGACGAGGGCTGAAAAACAGAGTTTGGTAAATTGTAATGGTTTACAGTGATTTCGGCCAGTTGGAATTGAAACCGAAGCGGAAAGCCGGATCAATCTCATGATGTTCGATAGACGCCTGGTGGCATGTTTTAACTGGGGATTGTTGGGCCTGGCCTTTGTTTTAGGCTGTGTCGGATGCATTGCGATTTATAGTGCCGTGACATCCGGGTCAAACGGGGTTCAGCACCCGCTCTATCTCAAACAGCTGATCTGGTATGGAGCCGGTCTTGCGGCCATGGTGGTTTCTTTTTGTTTTAACTACAAAAAATTGGATCGCTGGGCCGTTTTCATTTACATTTTCGGGATCCTGCTTTTGATCGGTGTTTTGTTTATGGGTAAGTTCGTCAGCGGATCCAGGAGATGGCTTTCTCTGGGACCTGTTTCGTTTCAGCCCTCTGAACTGATCAAGCTGGCGGTGATTTTAATTCTGGCCCGGTATTATTCAAAACATGCCAATTTGAAGGGGCTTACCCTTCGCCAGTTGCTTGTGCCGATGACCGTCACCCTGATTCCGTTTTTTTTGATTGTCAGACAGCCGGATTTAGGAACGGCGATTCTGTTGGTATTGATCGCCGCATCGATGACGGTGTTCGTAAAAATTGAACGGCGATCGCTTTTTTATCTGATGATTACCGGCGTCGTCACCATTCCGATGGTCTGGTTCTATCTGAAGGGCTATCAAAAACAGAGGATCCTGACATTTTTGAGTCCCGACCGGGACCCTCTCGGGGCGGGTTACCACATCATTCAGTCCAAAATCGCCATAGGCTCCGGAATGTTGTACGGAAAGGGTTTTTTAAAGGGAACTCAAAACGCGCTGAACTTTTTGCCGGAACAGCATACGGATTTCATTTTTTCGGTACTGGCGGAAGAGTGGGGATTCTTCGGTGCGGCAATAGTGCTGATTGTTTTCCTCATGCTGATTCTCTGGTGCCTGAATATCGCGCTTGGCTGCAGAGACCCTTTCGGCACAATCCTGTCGGTCGGCATCGCGGCGATGATCTTCTGGCAGGTTTTCATCAACATCGGAATGGTCATGGGTTTGGTGCCTGTGGTAGGCGTACCCCTTCCGTTCGTCAGTTACGGCGGTTCATCGATTATCACCATGATGATTTGTATCGGCCTTCTGTTGAACGTGAGCATGCGGCGTTTCATGTTTGAATAGTGAGCAAATGAAAAAGCCCAAAAAACCTTTGACAATTTATTGGTGCTGAGATATAGAGCGCCGAAGTTTTGGTTTCGATATCGGTTATTTCTTTATATCTAATCGAAATTAATAGAAAAAAACAGTCGGTGGCATGGAGGATTTTCGATGATAAAAATCGATGTTTCCCTGTTTATTCAGGTCGTCAATTTTTTGTTTCTGATATGGATCTTAAACATCGTGCTGTACAAACCCATTCGAAGCATCCTGATCAGGAGGAAAGAAGAGGTAAAAAACTTTGAGCGGGAGATAGACACATTCAACAGGAATGCCGGCGTAAAAGACGATGCATTTGCAGCCGGCATCAAGGAGGCCAGGATCAAAGGGCTCAAGCAAAAGGAGTTGCTGATATCTGCGGCTTCGGAGGAAGAAAAAAGGTTGATCGAAGAAATCAACCAAAGAGCCCAGGCGAATCTTGCGGCTTCCCGAGAGAAAATCGCGAAAGATACCGAAGAGGTAAAGGCTGCTCTGCAAAAACAGATAGACGAGTTTGCAAACGCTATCGGTAAAAAATTATTGGGGAGGGTTGTTTAATGAACATACTGTTTTTCATCCGAAAGCGCTCATGGATAAAACCTCTTCTCGTTTTACTTTTTCTTTTTTCAGCCGTCGGGGCATTTGCTTCCTCCGATGAGCAGCACGGCGCAAAAGGCTGGGTGTCTACGGATACTTACCGTGTCATGAACTTTGCCGTTTTGGCGGTGGGATTGTTCTTCATCTTGCGAAAACCGGTCTCACAGGCTCTCAGAGACCGGATTAAAGGAATCGAAACCCAGCTCGGGGAACTGGAGGAAAAGAAAAGGAGCGCGGAAAAAAGCCTGGCGGAATACAGTGCAAGGCTTTCCCTTCTGGATCAGGAGGCGGAAAAAATTATCAACGGTTATATCAAACAGGGCGAGGAGGCCAAAGCCAGAATACTGGAAGAGGCAAAAATCAGCGCCCAAAAATTTGAGGAGCAGGCCCGTCGCAATATCGAGCAGGAATTCAAAAAAGCCCGACTGGCTTTGCAGGAAGATATATTCGAAAAGGCGATTACAAAGGCTGAGGAAATCATCAAAACACGTATAACCGGTGAAGATCAGGACAGGCTCATCGACGAATATTTAGATAAGGTGGTGGCATCGTGAAGAATCTGGCAATAGCACGACGGTACGCAAAAGCCCTTCTGTTGATCGCAAAAGAAGATGGAAACACGGAGTCTTACAGGCAGGAGCTGGATAAATTTGCCAATCTCGTTGAAAGTGAAAAAAGCTTGGAACAAGCGATAGTAAACCCGCTTTACGACACCGGTGATCGAAAAAAGGTTCTGCAAACGGTTGTTGATCGATTGAATCTTTCAAGAGTCATAAAATCCTTTCTGATACTTCTTTTCGAAAAAGGGAGAATCGGGTTTATCAGCAGTATCAACGAATTTTATCAAAAACTGGCTGATGAGCTTAAAGGGGTGGCTCGTGCAAGCCTGCTTTCCGCCGCTACCCTGCCCCCGGAAACGATCGATAAAATTTGCCTGGCCCTTTCAAAAAAAACAGGCAGGGATATCATTTTGAATGTTGAGACGGATCCGGCCCTCATCGGAGGGATCATCACACGCATCGGGGATCTTGTGTTGGACGGGAGTTTGAAAACACAGTTATTCAATATGAGAGAATCTTTAAAAAGGGGTGAGAGTGTCTAATGGAACTAAGAGCTGAAGAAATAAGTCAGATTATCAAAGAGCAGATTACGGACTACGACAAGAAGGTGGAGCTGAGCGAGACCGGAGTCGTCTTGTCGGTTGGTGATGGAATCGCACGGGTGTATGGCCTGGAAAAAGTGATGGCACTTGAACTTGTTGAATTTCCGGGCGGCATCCTGGGGCTGGTTCTGAACCTGGAGGAAGACAATGTGGGCGTCGCAATCATGGGAGAGGACATCCACATCAAAGAGGGGGATATGGTCAAACGAACCGGCCGTATCGCCCAGGTGCCGGTTGGAGAACCCGTCATCGGACGCGTCGTGTCCGCTACGGGGGAGCCTCTGGACGGTAAGGGGCCGATCGAAGCAAAAGAGTTCCGGCGGGTGGAGATGGTGGCACCGGGAGTCATCGCTCGAAAAAGCGTTCACGAACCCTGCTATACCGGCTTGAAGGCCATCGACGCCATGACCCCCGTCGGCAGGGGGCAGCGGGAATTGATTATCGGTGACCGGCAGATCGGAAAAACCGCATGTGCCATCGATGCCATCCTCGCCCAAAAAGAGACCGATGTCTATTGTATATATGTTGCCTGCGGACAGAAACAATCCACGGTGGCTCAGGTTCACGACATTCTCCAAAGGCACGGTGCCATGGAATATACCACGATTGTCTCGGCATGCGCCAGTGACCCGGCTACGCTGCAATATGTCGCTCCCTACGCCGGTTGCGCCATGGGTGAATATTTTCGGGACAATAAAATGCACGCGCTCATCATTTATGACGATCTTTCCAAACAGGCGGCGGCTTACAGACAGGTGTCCCTCCTGTTAAGGCGGCCGCCGGGGCGCGAGGCATATCCGGGTGACATTTTTTATAACCACTCCCGCCTGCTGGAAAGGGCTTCCAAACTCAATGATGAGCTCGGGGCGGGATCTCTGACAGCGCTTCCCATCATTGAAACGCAAGCCGGTGACGTATCGGCCTATATTCCGACCAACGTTATCTCTATCACAGACGGGCAGATTTATCTCGAACCAGGCCTCTTTTTTGCCGGCGTAAGACCCGCGATCAACGTTGGCCTTTCGGTCTCCCGCGTCGGCGGCGCTGCCCAGGTCAAGGCCATGAAACAGGTCGCCGGTACATTGCGCCTTGATATGGCCCAGTTCAGAGAACTGGAGGCCTTTGCCGCCTTCGGCAGCGATCTGGACGCCGCAACCCAGCGACAGCTTACCCGAGGCCAGCGCCTCGTCGAAATATTGAAGCAGCCGCAGTACCAGCCGCTGCCGATGGAAAAACAGGTAACGATTCTTTATGCCGGAACCCGGGGATTTCTCGACAAGTACCCGGTCAATGTCGTTGCGAAATACGAAGCCGGTCTGTATCCTTTTATCGAAGAACGCTACCCTCAGATATTCAAAGGTCTCAAAGAGAAGCAATTGATAACGGAAGACCTGGATAAGCTGATGAAAGAAGCACTGGAAGCCTACGATGAAGAGTTCAAAGACACAATAAGATGATCATCTTTCCATAAAATCATTCATTCTACAGGGGCTGTTTCGTATGGCAAAGCTAAAAGAAGTCAAGCTGAAAATATCGGCTGTAAAAAAGACCCGGCAGATTACAAAAGCGATGAACATGGTGGCGGCTTCCAAACTTCGCGGCGCTCAGTGTGATATGGAAGGCTTTCGGCCGTACGCCAAAAAGTTTGCAGAAGTCCTCGGCAGCCTTGCGGGAAATGCGAGTGAAGAATCGAGTCCTCTGCTGGTTCCGAAAGAAACCGTCAAAAAAATTCATCTGGTTCTGATGACCTCAGACAGGGGGCTGTGCGGTGGATTCAACACCAATCTTATTCTCAAAGCCAATGATTTTATCAAAAATATGAAGGGGCAGGACAAGGAAGTTTCGGTGACCGCATTCGGTAAAAAGGGGCGAAACTGGGCCAAGAAAAGCAAGATAAAAATCGACGATGAGCATTTGAATGTCGTCGGATCAAAATTTAGTTTCAATGTGGCCATAACCGCGGGACGAAAGCTTGTCGACGGATTTTTGATGGATGTTTATGACGAGGTTTTCATCGTCTATGCCGAATTTCTAAGTATGGCGAAACAACTGCCGACACTCCGGCAGCTTCTTCCCATCCCGCCGATAGAGGTTTCCGAAAAACAGGAAGATGAGGAGAATCAGCCGTATATTGCAGAGCATATTTGCGAACCGTCCACGGACCAGCTTTTTGGACAGCTTCTTCCAAGAAATGTGTATGTTCAACTGTACAGCGCTCTCTTGGAGACTTCCACCAGTGAGCACGCCGCCCGTATGCTGGCGATGGATAACGCGACCAAGGCATGCAACGATATGCTCGTAAACCTGACCTTGGCCTACAACAAAGCCCGGCAGTCCGCCATTACGGCCGAACTGATGGACATCGTCGGAGGCGCCGAGGCACTTAGAGGTTAAAAAAATAATAATTTCGCATGCAGATACACAGGAGGACATTAGATGGGAGAGAACATCGGAAAAGTTGTACAGGTGATGGGACCTGTCGTTGACGTTGAATTTGAACAGGGAAAGCTGCCTACCATTTACACCGCCCTGGCCATTACAAACCCGACGATTAACGACCAGCCTGACAATCTTATCGTGGAAGTTGCGCAGCATCTTGGCGACAACGTTGTTCGCACGATCGCCATGGACGTTACGGACGGACTGGTTCGGGGAATGCCGGTCAAGGATAGCGGAAAGCCGATACTGATGCCGGTCGGTGCGGCTTCCCTCGGTCGTGTTCTGAACGTGGTCGGTCGGCCTGTTGACGGATTGGGACCGGTCAGCCAGGAAAAGATGATGCCGATTCACCGCGCTGCACCGAAATTCACCGAACAGGACGTAACCGTCCGGGTTCTGGAAACAGGCGTAAAGGTCATCGATCTGCTGGTGCCGTTTCCACGCGGCGGTAAAATGGGTATGTTCGGCGGTGCCGGAGTAGGTAAAACCGTTATCATGATGGAAATGGTTCATAATATCGCCATGCAGCATGGCGGTATTTCCGTATTTGCAGGCGTGGGGGAAAGAACCCGGGAAGGCAATGACCTGTATCATGAAATGAAAGAGTCCGGGGTTTTGCCCAAAGCGTCTCTCGTCTACGGGCAGATGACGGAACCGCCGGGTGCCAGGGCGCGCGTCGCTCTTTCAGCCCTGACCGAAGCGGAATATTTCAGAGATATCGAGGGGCAAGACGTTTTGATCTTTATCGACAACATCTTTCGATTTACTCAGGCGGGCTCTGAAGTGTCGGCACTTCTCGGACGCATGCCTTCGGCCGTCGGTTATCAACCCACGCTGGCCGTAGACCTCGGCGAACTTCAGGAGCGTATTACCTCTACAGATAAAGGATCGATCACCGCCGTTCAATGCGTCTACGTTCCTGCCGACGACCTGACCGACCCGGCACCCGCGACGACCTTTGCACACCTGGACGGCACCGTGGTTTTATCCCGCCAGATTGCAGAGCTCGGCATCTATCCAGCGGTGGATCCCCTGGATTCGACCTCGAGGATTCTGGATGCTTCTTTCATCGGGGAGGAACACTATCGTACGGCAAGGCAAGTTCAGCAGATTTTACAGAAATACAAAGAACTTCAAGATATCATAGCTATTTTAGGTATTGAAGAGCTGTCGGATGAAGACAAGGTGACCGTAGCAAGGGCCAGGAAGATTCAGCGCTTTTTGTCACAACCTTTCCATGTGGCGGAAGCTTTTACCGGAAAAGCCGGGGCGTATGTAAAACTCGAAGATACGGTTCGGGCCTTTAAAGAAATCTGCGAGGGAAAGCACGATGAAATACCGGAGCAGGCTTTTTACATGAAAGGTGGCATCGAAGAAGTTTTAAAAGCCGCCCGAGAAATGGCCGAATAATAATCGAACAAGAGGACGAAATGGCTGGAAACATTCAATTGGAAGTGGTTACTCCTGAAAAAACGGTCGTCAGCGAGGAAGTGCAAATTGTGGTAGCTCCCGGTGTTCTGGGTGAATTCGGAGTGCTTGTCGGACATACGCCGTTTCTCACCACACTGAAGATCGGTACGGTTCGGTATACCGATTCAACCGGCAAGGATCGGTATGTTTTTGTAAGCGGAGGATTTGCAGAGGCTCTTCCGCATAAGGTGACGATACTGGCCGAGTCGGCCGAGAGAAGACGCGATATCGACATAGAACGCGCAAAAGCCGCATTGCAACGGGCTCAAAAGCGAATTGAAGAAGCTGCAAAAAAAGAAAATGTTGATTTTGAAAGGGCAAGGGTCGCCCTGGAAAGGGCCTTGCACCGGGTAAAGCTTGCCGAAACAAAATAGTCGACATCATTCGTTTGATATCGTCTTGTCGCATAAAAAAGCGGAATCGTAAGGATACGTCATTGAGACATAACCATGAGGGCGGGCCGGAATTTTCAGTCTGCCCTTTTTCATTTATTCGGATTACCAAAAGCCCGGCTTGTCTCGGTGGCCTTTGTTCCATACAGGGGTCGAAGCCGGAAACATCGAAGCATACGAGCCGCCGGAGAGCCGGTTAAAATATCTTGACTTTTTTTTGTCTACCGGATTATATTCATAAAAAAAAGTATGAGGGGACACATTGGACAGCGAAACGATTTTGAGTCACTTTGATGAGATAGAGCAAAAGGTAGAAAGGTTGATTGACGTCTGTAAATCTTTGGAATCGACCAAAGCAGAACTTTTGGACAAAATAGAGAAATTAGAAAAGGATCTGCAGGAGAAAATTGAGACAGAAAGGCGCTATGCTACGGAGAAGGATCTGATACGATCAAAAATTGATGGTTTGCTTGTTCGGCTTCAAGAAGTTTCGGAGCCATAGAAGAATAGGGGTCGCCGATGAGCGCTTTCCACAGGGAAAACACAGGGAATCCATCGGATCAGTTTGTGACGATTGAGCTTTTTGGTCAGCCGTATACTTTTAAAACCGAGGCGGAGGCTCCCAGAGCAAAAGAGGTCGCCGATTTTCTTGTAAATGAAATAAACAAGGTGGAAGATCGACTTTCGGATACATGCTCGAACTTAACCAAGCAGGCCATCCTGATCGTAACGGCCCTCAACATCGCCAGTGAAAATTTTGCGTTAAAGAAGCAACATTCCAATTTTTTGCATCAGGTCTCCGTAAAAACAACAAAGCTGATTCATCTGTTAAACATGGGGCGATAGCGGCTTTTCCCTAAAGATTTATTGAAGTTACAATTTCCGTATGTATGGCACAAAAGAGACAGACGACAGAATGAATATGAGATCCGGTATGCAGCGACATCCATCGCTTCCTGACAGTACTCAGGAACCCTACAATATACTCAAGCGGTACTGGATTCCGTAATAGGGCAGATCGACCCCTGCGGTGTACGTGATTGGAAGATGATCTTTGATCCAACAGCCATAAAAAGGGAACCTCCGCTGGTTTTGGTGTGCATGTTCTGCTTGTTCAGAAAAGCCTTAAAAAACCATGAGGCGCCCACCTTGACATTTTGTTTCAAGGAACTTGCAACACGGCACATAGCGGGGGTTTCCCCTTTTTCTTTTTTCTCATCCGGTTTCAGTCCAATATCACCTCACAACGGTCTGGTGCACCCACGGGAGATCTGACCCGCAGAATACGGGCATATCGTGTTCTGTTTCACTTCCATATCTTGCACCAGTCACGATCATAAACATTTCTAACCATCCGAAGAAGTTTGTAAATAAACAGCGGAAGGCTGTTTGTTGAAGTCGGAGGGAGTGCCCATCCTTCTTCTTCAAAATCCGGATCCCGCCTGCGGTGGGAGATAGGTAGCGATACCGTATTGAGGAGAAAATAATGACACTGATCGATATAATTCTGAGTCTGTGTATTTTCGCATGTGGATTTGTCTTTGCATTCTGGCTTAAAAGTCGAATTTTATCCGATAAGATCAAAGCATCAGAAGAAAAAGCGTCGCAGATTGTCGCTGAGGCCAAAGAACGCTGTGAAAAAGATCTGAAAGAAGCCGAAATCGAAGCAAAAAATAAACTTTTTGAAATGATCAGCGATTTTGAAAATGAAACCAAAGAAACGCGGTCCGAGCTGAAGAGAAATGAAAAACGGCTGATTCAAAAAGAAGAAAATATTGATCGTAAACTGGAAGCGCTTGAGCGTCGTGACCGGGAATTGTCCAGAAAAGAGCGCCAGCTGATGAAGCGCGAGGAGGGGATCGAGCAGTCGGAAAAATACCACCAGCAGCTTATCGAAGAACAGAAGAGACGCCTCGAGATAGTCTCGGGGATGACAGCGGAGCAAGCCAAAGAGCTGCTCATTAAGGCCATGGAAAACGAAGCTCGGTACGAGGGCGCAAAGCTCATCAAGAGAATAGAGAATGAAACAAAAGAAGAGGCCGATAAAAAGGCCAAAAGTATCCTCGCAACGGCTATTCAACGATATGCCGCTGATTTTGTAGCTGAAAGAACCGTATCGGTCGTTCAACTGCCGAATGATGAAATGAAAGGGCGCATCATAGGAAGAGAAGGCCGCAATATCCGTGCGCTGGAGGCGGCCACGGGGATCGACCTGATTATTGATGATACTCCGGAAGCGGTTATCTTGTCGGGGTTTAATCCGGTTCGCCGCGAGATCGCCAGGATTTCTCTGATGAAGCTGATTTCGGACGGACGGATCCATCCTTCACGAATAGAGGATGTCGTGAAAAAGGTCGAACAAGAGGTCGAGGCGGTCATTAAAGAATCTGGAGAACAGGCGGCTTTCGAACTGGGAATTCATGGCATCCATAATGAACTTATAAATTATATCGGTATGTTAAAATATAGAACCAGCTATGCTCAGAATGTACTTCAGCATTCCATAGAAGTGGGGTTTTTATGTGGAATCATGGCCGCCGAACTGGGCCTCAACATGAAACTCGCAAGACGTATGGGACTGTTGCACGATATCGGAAAGGCGGTTGATCATGAGGTCGAGGGGCCGCATGCGCTGATCGGCTCAAGAATGGCGAAAAAATATGGGGAGGTTCCGAAAGTGATTCATGCCATTGCAGCGCATCACGAAGATATCCCGCCGGCATCTATTTATGCTCTACTGGTTCAGGCCGCGGACAGCCTTTCCGGTGCTCGTCCGGGTGCGCGCAAAGAATTGCTTGAAAACTATATAAAGCGACTTGAAGATCTTGAAAATATAGCAAAATCCTTTAAAGGAATCGAGAACGCCTATGCCATTCAGGCTGGCAGGGAGATACGGGTCGTCGTCGAGAGTGAGACTATCTCCGATGAGGAATCTGTTCTTATGAGTAAGGATATTGCCAGAAAAATTGAAGAAACATTGACTTTTCCAGGGCAGATCAAGGTGACCGTCATTCGTGAAACAAGAGCCGTCGAATATGCGAATAAATAGATTCGGGTTGAAAGATTCAGGGTTGACAGCATTATTTGGACGTATTTTTTACCATGGAGAAGTTAGGTCATAGCTCATAGGTGATAGGTGATAGGGTGCAAGTCGCACGGCAAAAAACATTCCCTGTACCTTATGCCTTACGCTGTATGCCTTTTTAATAACATGGAAGTTTTTCTCTGTGATCTCAGTGTCTCTGTGGTGAAAGAGCCTCAAGGAACAGGTGATTGTATTTATGAACCGGGCTGCTAAGCCGAACGATGAGGATCGCCAGATGGGAAATGTGATTGATGTGCTGAATGAAAGGGGATTTATCGAGCGTGCAACCCACGGAAAAGAGCTGCTTGAGTTCGTCGACGCCGGCAGCGTGGCCTGTTATATCGGATTTGACCCGACGGCTTCAAGCCTTCATGTCGGCAGCCTGATCCCCATCATGGCGCTGGCTCATATGCAGCGACATGGGCACAGACCGATAGCGCTCGTCGGCGGCGGAACAGGGCTTGTCGGAGATCCAAGCGGAAAAACCGAAATGCGGAAGCTTCTGACACCTGAGTCTGTTCATGAAAATGCAGATTGTATCAAACAGCAGCTTTCCAGATTTATCCGTTTCAACGACGGAACGGCGATTATGGTCAACAATGCCGATTGGTTGCTGAAACTGGAATACATTCCTTTTTTAAGGGATGTCGGCCGGTATTTTTCAGTCAACCGGATGATAAAGGCCGAAAGTTATAAATCTCGCCTCGAATCGGAAGATGGACTCAACTTTATCGAGTTCAATTATATGATATTACAAGCATATGATTTTTTAAATCTTTTTGACGGATATGGGTGCAGGATTCAGATGGGTGGAAGCGATCAGTGGGGAAACATCGTCGCCGGTATCGAGCTCATCCGCAGAATGCGCCATGAATCTGCATTCGGTGTCACCTTTCCTCTGATTACCACCAGCGGCGGTGCGAAGATGGGGAAAACGGCCGAGGGGGCGGTTTGGCTCGACGCCGATAAAACCAGCCCGTATGAATACTATCAATTCTGGATCAACACGGATGATCGAGACGTTGAACGGTTTATGTCCCTTTTCACGTTTTTGCCGATTGAAGAAATTCGGCAACTCAGAAATCTAACGGGTGAAAGCTTAAATGCTGCAAAGGCGGTTCTTGCTTTTGAGACGACCAAACTCGCCCATGGGCGGGAACATGCTGTCCGCTCGCACCTTGCCGCAACCCGTATGTTCGGGCCAAGGTCCGTTCCGAAAGATATACTGCCCAGCAGCGATATGCCAAGAGAAGATGACGGTGCAGACGATGCTTCTGTCCCTTTTTCGTCCATGTCCAAAGCGGTCCTGACAGAGGGTATTCCCGCTTTCAAGCTGTTGCATCTGACGGGCTTGACAAAGTCCGGTGGAGAGGCGAGAAGATTGATCGATCAAGGGGGAGCCTATTTGAACGGTTCCCGGATCCGTTCATTCGATTACCTGGTCACAGACAAGGATGCCGGCCGGATGGAGATCGTTCTACGGGTCGGGAAAAAGCGGTTTCATAAAATTAAATTTATATAAAAATCCTTGTTGACAAGTCTACAAGCAAAGAATAAAAAGCTGCCCGGTTGTCGGGAGAATGTTTTTTAAAAAGGTTAAAAAAAGTATTAAAAAATTGTTGACAAAAGATTTTGCTTGGAATATTTAGGAAGTCTTTCGTTAACAATAAAACGATGTTGTCGATCGGATCCTACGATCGACGAACCATTGATCTTTGAAAACTAAATAGTGACGCACCGACGAGTTAGGTCCCTGAACAAGTTTGTCCTTATCAGGACAGCGGTTTAACTGGAGAGTTTGATCCTGGCTCAGAATGAACGCTGGCGGCGTGCTTAACACATGCAAGTCGTACGAGAACTCTTCTGCTTGCAGAAGATAGTAAAGTGGCGTACGGGTGAGTAACGCGTGGGTAATCTGTCTTTGAATCGGGGATAACCCGCCGAAAGGCGAGCTAATACCGGATAATATCCCAGAAGCTTCGGACTCTGGGATCAAAGGTGGCCTCTACATGTAAGCTACTGTTTTAAGATGAGCCCGCGTACCATTAGCTTGTTGGTAGGGTAACGGCCTACCAAGGCCACGATGGTTAGCTGGTCTGAGAGGATGATCAGCCACACTGGAACTGACACACGGTCCAGACTCCTACGGGAGGCAGCAGTGAGGAATTTTGCGCAATGGGGGAAACCCTGACGCAGCAACGCCGCGTGAGTGATGAAGGCTTTCGGGTCGTAAAGCTCTGTCAAGTGGGAAGAACCTGCCTGATTACAACAAAATCAAGCACTGACGGTACCACTAAAGGAAGCACCGGCTAACTCCGTGCCAGCAGCCGCGGTAATACGGAGGGTGCAAGCGTTATTCGGAATTATTGGGCGTAAAGGGCGCGTAGGCGGTCTTTTAAGTCAGATGTGAAAGCCCAGGGCTCAACCCTGGAAGTGCATTTGATACTAAAAGACTTGAGTATGGGAGAGGGAAGTGGAATTCCTGGTGTAGAGGTGAAATTCGTAGATATCAGGAGGAACACCGGTGGCGAAGGCGACTTCCTGGACCAATACTGACGCTGAGGCGCGAAGGCGTGGGGAGCAAACAGGATTAGATACCCTGGTAGTCCACGCAGTAAACGGTGAACACTAGGTGTAGCGGGTATTGACCCCTGCTGTGCCGAAGCTAACGCATTAAGTGTTCCGCCTGGGGAGTACGGCCGCAAGGTTAAAACTCAAAGGAATTGACGGGGGCCCGCACAAGCGGTGGAGCATGTGGTTTAATTCGACGCAACGCGAAGAACCTTACCTGGGTTTGACATCCCGGGAATCCCCCTGAAAGGGGGGAGTGCCCTTCGGGGAGCCCGGTGACAGGTGCTGCATGGCTGTCGTCAGCTCGTGTCGTGAGATGTTGGGTTAAGTCCCGCAACGAGCGCAACCCTTATCTTTAGTTACCATCATTCAGTTGGGGACTCTAAAGACACTGCCCCGGTTAACGGGGAGGAAGGTGGGGATGACGTCAAGTCCTCATGGCCTTTATGCCCAGGGCTACACACGTGCTACAATGGGCTGTACAAAGGGTCGCAAACCCGCGAGGGTGAGCTAATCTCATAAAGCAGTCCGTAGTTCGGATTGGAGTCTGCAACTCGACTCCATGAAGCTGGAATCGCTAGTAATCGTGGATCAGCATGCCACGGTGAATACGTTCCCGGGCCTTGTACACACCGCCCGTCACACCATGAGAGTTGGTTGTACCAGAAGTCGTTGGACTAACCCCGCTTCCGCGGGGAGGTAGGCGCCTAAGGTATGGCCGATGATTGGGGTGAAGTCGTAACAAGGTAGCCGTTGGGGAACCAGCGGCTGGATCACCTCCTTTCTAAGGAACGGTTTTTCCTCGGAAAGAAATTTGGTAAGACCTAAAGCGAGTCGTCACTATTTAGTTTTGAGAGATCAATGTGTGCTCATTTACAATTTTATCGTTTGGTGATAGGCTCGATTACCTCTGATATCGGCTGAAGCTCAAAATGGTTCGGTCGATACGAGTTTTGGGCCTGTAGCTCAGTTCGGTCAGAGCGCACGCCTGATAAGCGTGAGGTCGATGGTTCGATTCCATCCAGGCCCACCATGCAGCGGGCAAAGCGCTGGTCGCACAGCAAGGAAGACATCGTGCGGCGTGCTATACGCTATCGGGGGTGTAGCTCAGTTGGGAGAGCGCCTGCCTTGCACGCAGGAGGTCATCGGTTCGAATCCGTTCACCTCCACCAATTCGATTTCACTGGACATATTATCCTCCGAAGGGAGAGAATATGTGCACTTTCGAAATCGAGCATCCAGGACAGATTGAGTCGTCATCAAATGCGTTCTTTGACAATTTGAATATAAGTACCTAAAAGCGTTCAATATGGTTTGGTCACGCGTTGTGGCCAAGCTACTAAGGGCGAACGGTGGATGCCTTGGCGCTAAGAGGCGATGAAAGACGTGGTAAGCTGCGATAAGCTTCGGGGAGCTGCTAAACAAGCTTTGATCCGGAGATTTCTGAATGGGGAAACCCGTCCCGGGTAATGTCGGGACATCTACAACTGAATCCATAGGTTGTAGAGGCATACGAGGTGAATTGAAACATCTTAGTAACCTCAGGAAGAGAAAACAAAAGTGATTTTCAAAGTAGCGGCGAGCGAAATGGAAACAGCCCAAACCGAATGTATGTTCAAGCCCGAAAGCGTTGTACATTCGGGGTCGCGGGATTTGATCGGACGGAGTTTCGGATTCGTCGGGAAGTCAAAAATCCGATACATAACCAAAAAGCCTGGAAAGGCTTACCATAGAAGGTGATAGTCCTGTAGGTTAAATGTATCGGACTTCCTGGATCAGACACCCAAGTACCACGGGGCACGTGGAACCCTGTGGGAATTCGGGAGGACCATCTCCTAAGGCTAAATACTACTTAGCGACCGATAGTGAACCAGTACCGTGAGGGAAAGGTGAAAAGTACTCCAGTGAGGAGAGTGAAATAGTACCTGAAACCGTTTGCCTACAAGCAGTGGGAGGGCTATGAAACTTGTTCGGGGTAACCCGTGCATTTTTCAGCCTGACCGCGTGCCTTTTGCATAATGAGTCAGCGAGTTACTTTACGTAGCAAGGTTAAGCCGTCAGGTGTAGCCGAAGCGAAAGCGAGTCTTAAAAGGGCGAATAAGTTGCGTGAAGTAGACCCGAAACCAAGTGATCTATCCATGGCCAGAGTGAAGCGCAAGTAAAATTGCGTGGAGGCTCGAACCAGTGTAGGTTGAAAACTGCTTGGATGAGCTGTGGATAGGGGTGAAAGGCCAAACAAACTTGGAAATAGCTGGTTCTCCCCGAAATATATTTAGGTATAGCCTTGCAAATTAAGTGACGGGGGTAGAGCACTGGATGGGCTAGGGGTCCCACCAGATTACCAAACCTAACCAAACTCCGAATACCGTCAACTTTTATTGCGGGAGTCAGACTACGGGAGCTAAGTTCCGTGGTCGAGAGGGAAACAGCCCAGATCGCCAGCTAAGGTCCCCAAATGTGCGCTAAGTGGTAAAGGAGGTGGAAATGCACAGACAACCAGGAGGTTGGCTTAGAAGCAGCCATCCTTTAAAGAAAGCGTAATAGCTCACTGGTCGAGTGAGTCTGCGCCGAAAATATAACGGGGCTTAAGCGCACTACCGAAGCTGCGGTTCGCCGGAATTCCGGCGAAGGTAGGGGAGCATTCTGTTCGGGTTGAAGGTCGACCGTAAGGACGGCTGGACTGAACTGAAGAGACCATGCTGACATGAGTAACGATAAAGCGGGTGAAAAACCCGCTCGCCGAAAACCTAAGGTTTCCTGAGTAAAGTTAATCTGCTCAGGGTTAGTCGATCCCTAAGCCGAGGCCGAAAGGCGTAGGCGATGGAAAACAGGTTAATATTCCTGTACCACCGGGTTATCGATGTCCGCTTCGGCGGATGAGAGTGATGGGGGGACGCAGAAGGGTAGGTCATCCATCTGTTGGAATAGGTGGTTCAAGCTCGTAGGCTGAAAGGGCAGGCAAATCCGTCCTTTCATTTAAAGGCCGAGAAGCGATGAGGATCCGCCTCTGGCGGAACAAACTGACTGATCCCATACTGACAAGAAAAGCCTCTAGCGAGATAATCAGGTGATCGTACCGTAAACCGACACAGGTAGGTGGGGAGAAAATCCTAAGGCGCTTGAGAGAACCCTGGTTAAGGAA
>Ga0209164_1000274_pt1:0-112500 | contig 145745 bp, 138 predicted proteins | sample MTBNYHSulfiMetaG_FD_187458 | JGI IMG/M metagenome (GOLD analysis project Ga0209164, IMG submission 187458) | Enrichment culture microbial communities from rom New York Harbor, USA that are MTBE-degrading - MTBE-NYH (New York Harbor Sulfidogenic)... | ecosystem: Environmental > Aquatic... | reverse complement strand
TATCAGTAACTTTTATCTGACCGATAGCACAGGAGATGCCGTGTTCCCGCGAGGAATAAAAAGTATTATTGCAATCGAGATCGGCATGCTGTTGCTCGTTTCCATGGTGCTTATCGATGTGATCGCGATTTCGATATCAAAGAAAGATTTTATTCGAAGTGAGATAAAAAAAGGCACATTGATCATTTCGGCCATGGAGGGGTACATCGTTGACCGTACGCAGGGGATGCCGTTTCATGAGGATCCGGCGCTGACAAAGTTTTTGAGCCTTATGATGAAAAACGGCGACTTTGAATGCGTACTGGTGTCAAACAGAGAAGGCGGGGTCCGCTTGTTTTGTGAGAACGGGTGCAGCCTCAGGGAAGAGATGGAAAACTACGCGAAACAGGCGATTCGATCCAAAATACCGGCCGCCTCGCTGAAGGGAGAAACCTGGGGCCTTTTCTGGCGGCAAAAACCTTATCTGATCCTCTCTGCCCCGATTGGTTCCGAAGGAGGAGTGCCCGTCGGAGGAGCCAGCATTCTTTTTCCTCTCGACAGGGTTTATGCCGCACTCAGACGCTCGCAGATTTTGCTTTCCATATATATCCTGATCAATACGCCGATTCTCGCATGGGTCGGGTTTTATTTCATATCGAAGGCCACTGTAAGGCCGATTCAGAGATTGGCTAAAAAAGCCGATGAATACAAAGAGGACGGAGAGATTATTTTCTCCGCCCGCAAGGAAGACTCCGAACTCCATCGACTATCCAAAGCGCTGAACCGGATGCTGAAAAGGATTGAAGAGGACAGGGAAAAACTCAGGGCGACGGTACGGTCTCTGGAACAGTCCAACGCCGATCTGAGACAAGCCCAGCAGGATATTCTGAAGGCTGAAAAACTTGCTTCCGTCGGAAGGCTGGCCTCAGGAATCGCGCATGAAATAGGCAACCCCATTGGGATTGTCAGCGGATACCTGGATCTACTCAGGGAAGCGGACATTTCGCCGGCGGATAGACAGGAATATATTCAGCGGTCCCAGGACGAACTGGATCGCATACGCACCATTATCCGCCAGCTGCTGGATTTTTCCAGACCTTCGAACACAAACAGCATCCCCGTGTCGGTTCATGACATCATCGAAGACATATCCCAAATAGCTCGAGTCCAGCCGCTCATGTCGGACATGCAGATCACAACCCGGCTTGAGGCTGAAAAGGACCTGGTAACAGCCGATCCCGATCAGCTTCGCCAGGTTTTCATCAACCTGTTGATAAACGCCGCCGATGCGATCGCGATGTCGGGAAACAGGCTTGACGGAAAGTTGAGGATCCAAAGCCGTACCCTTTTTCAAAGCGGCCGGCAACCGGAAAACCAACCGGTATTGCTGGAATTGACTTTTAACGACAACGGCCACGGCATACCGGCCGAGCACATGGAAAATATTTTCGATCCTTTTTTTTCGACAAAGGACCCTGGAAAAGGAACCGGTTTGGGGCTGTCGGTTTGTTATATGATTATAGAATCCATCGGTGGATCGATCACGGTTGCGAGCGAAGAAGGGTTCGGGACGACCGTCACCATCTATCTGCCGCTTTTGGATGAGAACCCTTAGGATATGAAGAAGATGGCGGCGACAAAAATGCAGGGTACTGATACGGATGCAAGCCGTTTGCTGGTCGTTGACGATGAGAAAAACATGCGCCATATGCTTTCCGTATTGCTCACGAAAGCCGGATATGCCGTTGATTGTGTATCGAACGGTTTAGAAGCCCTGGATAAGCTGGCTGTTCAGGCGTATGATTTTATACTATGTGATCTAAAAATGCCGAATATGGACGGGATGACGTTTCTAAAGAAGCTAAGGGAGAAACCGGATACGACAACCGTCATCATAATGTCCGCTTACGGTACCATCGATACGGCCCTGGAGGCCATGAAACTCGGTGCGTATGATTATATTTCCAAGCCGTTTAAAACCGACGAGGTTCTTCTTGCGCTCAAAAAAGCCGAGGAGCGGGAGCATTTAAAAAGAGAAAACCGCCTGCTCAGAGAGCACATAAAAAAAATCCAGGAAAATTATACGTTCGATCAAATGGTGGCCAAGAGTAAAGCCATGCAATCCGTTTTCGAACTGTCCGAAAAGGCGGCGCAATACGATACCACCGTGCTCATACTGGGCGAAAGCGGAACCGGGAAAGAACTCGTCGCAAGAGGGATTCATTCCGTCGGCAAGAGAGCATCAAAACCGTTTGTTGCCATAAACTGCGGCGGGATCCCCGAAAATTTACTGGAAAGCGAGCTGTTTGGCTATGTGAAAGGAGCCTTTACCGGCGCGGACAAAAATAAAAAGGGGCTTTTCGAAGAAGCCGATGGCGGAACGATTTTCCTGGATGAAATCTTCGAACTGCCTCTCCAGTTGCAGGTAAAACTCCTCAGGGTCCTGCAGGAAAACGAGATCAGGGCGATCGGCGATTCCAGAACACGGGTGATCGATGTCCGGGTGGTCGCGGCCACATCCAGAAACTTGACAGATGAGGTCAAGGGGGGTGGATTCAGGGAAGATCTCTTCTACCGGTTGAACGTTGTTCCGATCGTCCTGCCGCCCTTAAGAACCCGGCCGGAAGACATCCCTGTCCTGTGCCGGCATATCATCAACAAGCTGAATCTGCGTCTGGGAAAGAGCATAACGGGGATCGCATCGGGCGCCATGGCCCGGCTTATCAACCATCCATGGCCCGGTAACGTCAGGGAACTCGAAAATGTGCTTGAAAGAGCCGCCGTTTTATCGGAAAGCGAGATCCTGGAGCCCGAGCTTTTTTCCATTGAGCAGCAGATGCAGGTGGAACCGAAAGGCGAAGCAGAGGAGATCTCTGCCTGTTCCTTGAAGAGCGCTCAAAAGGAGCTTGAAAAGCGCTTTATTCTCCATGCGTTGCGAAAAACAAGAGGAAACCGGACGCAGGCGGCCCGGCTTCTCGGGATAAGCCACCCTTGCTTGCTGAGCAAAATGAAAATCTACGACATATCATTGTAAAGAACCTTAAATCACATACAGCGCATACAGCGGAAACCGGTGGAACCCGCTTGCCGGAAGATCATTTCACCGGTCGCGGGAATACCAATTTCTCGGTCGCATTGCCGGCACTAAAACCAGTAGCCCAGACGATACTCCAAACCTTTGGTGGAGCTGAAGGTCAAGTAAGTAACCACCAGTCGAAAGATGTTTTCATCCAGTTCAAACCCACTCCATCCGTGGCTCCGGATCTTTGTGTTGACTTCGGGAAGGCTCATCCGGGGGTTCATGAACAGAGAATAGGCCAGTAGCCGGATAAACCCCGGAATCATGTTTTGGTGAACCCCTTTGATCTTCAACCAGGCAATGATGTCGTGTTTGCAGCGGCCGATATCCGAACCTGTTGGAAGATTTTCGGTGGATGTCTGAGGTGTTTCCATATCCGAATCACCCGGACACTTTTTTCTTTGCGTTTTTCCGAACACCCTGCGGGTGGGCTCGTAAAGATCCACCCGGAAGGGGTCGAGGATGGCTTCCCCTCATGCCGTGTCTTGGAAGATTCACGAGCATGCGAGAAAGCGCTTAAATGCCGCCGCGGTATTCTCTTTCTGAAAGATAACCCTCGAAGAGATATTCACTCTCACACGGTTTGTTTTCTATGTGTTGAATCCGGGAGCATTTAATTTCTGGCTCTATTTTAAGCAAAAATTAGGCCAATAAATTATTTGAATCGGGCATTTATAATTTATCCTTCCGATTTATTTAATAAAGTTACTGTCACGGCAGGACGCGCAGTCAGGCATGCCATGGTGAAAAAAGTCTGTATTCTATGAAAATTATTTCACAGTCACGGAAAGTATATGGATAGGGTAAAAAAGCAGGGATCAACCGCCTCATTGACTATCCGGCATAGATCTTATATATTTTATTACAGGTTCGTTTTCCGATTCTTTTTATCAGAAAGGTGTTAGATCGCCATGGAAGATGATATCATTCTGGCAGAAGTGGATGGAGAAGGGATGATCATCGATGTAGAGAGGGGCACCAGCCATTTTCTCAATGAAACGGCTCTTCTCTTATTCAAGATGATGAAAGAAGGAAATTCCATCGATGAAATAAAGGAGGCCATGCTTAAAGAATACGATGTGGCTGAAGCAGATGTGGAAAAAGATATCCGGGAATTTATAAGCAAGCTTGAAAAGAAGGCAGTCTTATGGAGAAGAAAAAATACATAAAACCCGATATAAGGGAAGAATCTCAGATTCTGACCGTCAGGGCGTGGGTGACCAAGACACAGTATGTCGTTACCAACCCCACGACCTCAACGACTGTTTCGCTTCAGGAAGCGTCACAGGCCATCACTCAGTCCAGTCAGGCTCTGCTGCAGCAGGTTACCTCGTCTAATTACGCGCAACAGGAAACGATGACGAAGACTTCGTATGGTTTACAGACTTCACTTGCGCGCCGGGCTGGTTGATTTTTTTGAGAATGAGGACTGTTCCGTTCCCGGGGGTCTGCTTTATGGTCCGCAACACGCGACCTGCTGCTTGCGATACGCCCCGATAGCCTTCGAATGATTTACGTGCAGGCAGAGAGAAGTCAAAGCCCTGAGATGACCATCTAAGGGGCTGTTTGGAAACGGCCGCAACTATCCGCTGCCGTTGGCAAAGGCAAGCACTTATTGGTTGCGGACCATAAAGCAGACCCCCGGGAACGGTTACGGACCGTTGGATATGACTTTTCCACCATCAAGCGAGGCTTCTTAATTCAGACAATTCATTTAATGATTTATAACGTTGCCATAGATATCACAAATTACTGTAATTTCGATTGCATTCACTGCCTGAGGGACAAGCTTGCTCCCAGGGTGCACATGGACCCTGAGATGTTGGAGTTTATCATAAGAGAAATTTCCAGTGTTGGCATAGGGGATGTGTGTCTGACCGGCGGGGAAACAGCGCTTCATCCCGAGTTGGCGCGCGTTTTCGACATCATCGCGAATCACGGAATCCGTTTCAGCCTGGTCAGTAACGGCTTCCTTTTCAAGGAGAAAATCTTTCCCCTCTTTACTGGAAAAATAAGGAGATTCCTGACAGGCATCTGCTTCAGCCTCGATGGTGCGGCAGCGGGCTCCCATGACGTGATAAGAATGAAAGGAAGCTTCAAAAAGGTCCTGAGTTCGATCGATGCCTGTGTAAAAAAAAATATTCCGGTATCCGTCAAGAGCATCGTTCACCGGGAAAACAGAAACGACATCGTGGACGTTGCCCATTTATGCGCATCAAAGGGAGTGGGGAGTCTCGGGTATGTACTGCTGACGCCCACACCTCTTCTTGTGTCGCGGAATCTGTTGCCCACACCTGAAGAATATTTGGAGGTCATCCGGTATATCACGGGCAGGATCATGCCTTCCTTCTCCATGAACATCCATATCGAAGGATATGCGGATCCTGATTATAAGGTTGCATTCTGCAATCCGGCCCACGGAATCTCGTTTGATCATGAAGGGAATCTCATCTTCTGCTGTAATCTTTCTCACCCCACAAACGGAGACAGCCCGAATACTTTAGGGAAAGAACTTATCGGGAATATAAAGGAGATCGGCATCGAGGAAGGGATTCTTCGGCATTACCGAAAGCTGGCATGGTTCATGGGTAACGTCATGTCATTATACCGGGAAAAAAGGGAACCGGTCAATTGTACGACTTGCTTCAGGCTTTTCGGCAAACTGAAATGGATGGAATCGAATGAAAGCGCCGACCATAGACATAGTTAATTTCTGCAACCTGTCCTGCCGGCACTGCCTTGTGGAAAAGCCTGCAAAGCCCGTGTTCATGGAAAAGGAGATGTTTTCGGATCTCATGAGAGAACTCCGGAACCTGGGGTTCAGATATGCCGGAATCACGGGATCGGGAGAGATATCGCTCCATCCTCAACTGGAGGATATCTTCCTGAGCCTTGCCGAGAACACCATCGATTTTGAAATTCTGACAAACGGTTACCTGTTCAAGGATCGCATATTCCCCCTGATACGTTCACCTCAAATACGCAAACGCATTCGACTGGCAGGGTTCAGCCTGGATAGCGCCAGCGAAGAAAAGCATGACCGTAACAGGAAGGAAGGAAGTTTCAGGAGGATAATAGAAGCCATCGGAATATGCCGTTTGCTGGACATCCCGTGTTACATCAAAACAGCGGTCACCAATGATAACAAGGGAGAACTGAGAGACATCCTTCTTTTTACATCAGGTCTTCATGTGCTTTCACAGTCATTTTTATTTATTCAACCGACGAGACGTCTCATAGAGGAGAAGTTGATACCTGATCCCGAAGAAATATATCGGCTGTTTGTACAGCTTGCCGGTTGGCAACCGATATTCCCGAGATTGAAAATAGAGGCTTTCAACACCTCCAACGATATTTTTACCTGTAACGCCTTTTTTAAGTTTGGAGTGGATGAAGAGGGAAATTTTCTTTTCTGCAACAATCTCAGCAATGTGGGAAGCTCTGCGGGCAGTTATAAAGGGAAAGAATGTCTCGGCAGCATTAAAGAATTTCCCTTGACGGATTTGATTGTACGCCACCTCAATCTTCTGCCGGACGTACTGAAATGGCGTTTTGAAATGAAGGATCTTATCAAAAGAGCGCCCCTTTCCCTGTGTAACTGGTGTTTTTTTCAGTTTGGGAAATTGGATTGGTTGAAGGAATATCCGGGTTCTCCATGGGCTCGATACTTAACGTAAATATTTACGGCTTTCGGGCACGGATTAACTGTTTCGGTCTGGAAGAGAAGAAAGACGTCGCCCGACTGCTTTCTTTGTTCCTGAAAGACGAAACGGAAGAAGCAGAGGCTACTCTTGAGTTCAGAAAGAAAGAAAGTCCACAGGAGGTCGGCGGCCTTCTGTTTCCGCATTTTGCGCGAAAAGGGATATGGGCCATGCATTCGGGAGGGTTTCACTTCCACGGAGGTCACCTTATCATCGGACCATCCGATTGTGGTAAATCGACGTTCAGCCACATGGCTATGAAAAACGGGCTTGACATTTTGAGCGATGATATCACCCTTCTGAGAGAAAATCCGGACGGGGTTGAAATGCTTCCTTTTTATTCGACAATGTACCTGAAAAATGGGACAATTTCACCGGAGCGGAAGCGATATAAGCCGGCTATGCTAAAATTTTTGATCCTGCCCAGGGTTAACAATGGCTCCATCTCTTTGAAAAAAATTAACAAAAAGATCGATCTGTTAAGGAAACTGGTCCCGCAGTTTCTGTGGTCGTATAATCGGTCGGAACAGATACTTCAGAAGCGGTTCTTAGAAATTATTTGTCATTATCCGGCCTACGAGATATTCTGGGGACAAGGACTGTTCCATGATCATACCCTTTTCAGGGGGATTCTTGATGAAATTGTTCAAAGTGACGGGTAACTCCATGTATCCCGTTTTGAGGGACAATGATCTTGTGGTCGTGAGGGAGACGGCGCCGGAATTACTTCGCACGGGAAATATTCTTGTGTATCATCAGGAAGAAAAGGGAGAATATTTCATCCACAGACTCGTTAAAAAGGGGCAAGGGGATATTCTGTATCTGAGAGGTGACGGCTATGACCTGTCTTTAGAATGGACGAGGATAGGGGCCATCATGGGAAAAGCCATAGGGTTTGTTCGAAATAGCCGGTATGCGCCTTTGAACAGGTCGAAAGAATTGCACTCCTGGTCTGTCTCGTTGCTTAAAGAATATGCGAAACGCTTTATAAGGCGAGCATTTTGTTTAAGGGAATGACAAAATTGTTTACCGTTCACAGGGGCCTGCTTTATAGTCCGCAACAATACACGCTTGCCATTGCCGACGGCAGCAAGCATTTGCGGCCGCTTTCAGGAAGCCCCGGAGGGAGGTTGTGTCCAGCGTGATGTATCGTCGCTGCCTGCAATAAAGCCATTCGAAAGGCCGGGGCGTGACGCAGCTGCCATAAATATGTTGCGTCCGGTAAAGCAGGCCCCTGTGAACGGTAACAAACGAGATCGGAATTTTATGGAGGGGAGGGAAAATTACCATGGAGAGGAGGGATTTTTTAAAGACAGGCTTATTGGCGATATTTTCTCTATATGGTTTTTCTGAAAATATGCCGTGCTTCGCGGGTGAAAAAATTCTGCCGACGCATCATTCCGGGACAGCGCGCTATCCTTTTACCGGCGTTTACTCCGGAACCCTGACAAATGAACGGGTTGTGATGCCCGATGCGTTTTCTCGATTGCTGGTGCAGGGGCGTTTTGTCCTTGTTGTTCCTGAAAGGAATACTTCCGCCCTCCTCATTCCGGATAACGGCCCTGAATGGGAAATGCTGAAACAACTGTTCGATGCAGCAGATAAGGATGATCCGCTGATTCTCCGGGAGCGTTCAGAAATCGACGGGCAAGGCAATCTGTATTTTCCTGAGGCAGTGAGTAAATTTGCCGGGATTCACACGCCGGCCATTGCCATCATCGGTCACGGCTACGTCATAGAAATAATAGATTCGGAGCGCTATCATTCACGTATCGTCTGAGAGCGGTTCCGTAAAAGCCATTCGCTCGATGTAACCGTTCGCAGGGGTCTGTTTTACTGGCCGCAACATGTGACCTGCTGCTTGCGATACGCCCCAAAGCCTTCGAGTTATTTACGTGCAGGCAGAGAGAAGTCAAAACGCTGAGATGACCATCTAAGGGGCTGTTTGGAAACGGCCGCAAATACCCGCTGCCGTTGGCAAAGGCAAGTGCTTATGGTTGCGGACGATAAAGCAGACCCCTGCGAACGGTTACCACTCGACTGCCTCTTCCGTATTTTCCCTCTTGTGATTGTCCATGACGCTCTCGTACTTTTTGCGAGTTCAACAGTGATGAACTCGTAAAAAGTCGAAAATCAGATGGCAAGGTAAAAAGTTCAAGTTCGAGGCGTCGCGAATCCCGTGTGATGAGGCCTACTTATCGTACGCCGACATCACAATGGGATGAAGCGCAACGCAGAAATTGGACTTTTTACGAAGCCATCAACAGTAATAAATAAAATGCCGGGCGCGTAATGATAAGAAGTGAACGTGAAAGCAAGCTTTTCCAGGTGATAGCACAGCAGACATTGGGCCGTGCCGATCTGGTATGGCTTGCGAAAAACAATCGGGAATGCCTGGATTGGTCTGCCGCAGCGCAAAGCGCTTTCGATGAAGGTATTGCCCCGCTTCTTTATTATCACTGCCGGAACATGAATATTTTTGAAGCCATTCCGGAAAGCACGAAAAAATTTCTCGCCCGGACATATGCGGAAACATCGCTGATCAACAGGCATCTGTTACAAGAAATGACCGATCTCGAAAAAGCTCTGGAAAAACGAGATATACAGGTTATCGTCCTCAAGGGAGCCGCGCTTCTGAATACAGTTTATCGAGATGTTGCGTTACGTCCGATGGAAGACATCGATCTTATGGTACGGCCGGAACATCTGGAAGAACTAAAGGCGGTTTTTGCAGGGATGGGCTTTACGCCGGATAAATTGTATCCCTATACGTTTAAAAGGGGCATCATTACGCTGGATCTGCACAACGACTACCTGTCCACACACAGAGTCCGGAGCCGGCAGGCCGTGGCGGCCATTCGGTTTGAAGACGTGTGGGCGCGGGCGATTCCCATCAGCCCGGATCACGGCTATCTGCTGAAGCTGTCCATTTATGATGAGCTTATTGCGCAGGCGTTTCATCTTCTGAAACACCGCTTCAATCGACTGATCTGGTTTGTGGACATCAGGGAGTCCATCGAAAACCATAAGGATGCATTCGACTGGGTTGAATTCATTCGCCGTTGCCGAGGGTTTCGGGCGCAGCGGGTGGTCCTTTACATGCTGCTGCTGGCCAGGCGTCTTTTGGCGATGGATGTTCCGGATCACGTGCTGAACAGCCTTGGAAAAGATGATCTTTCACCTGTCGAAATCATGCTTCTGCGGCTTCGAATAGCGAATTTCTCTCCGCGCGTGCTTACCGATTTGCTGTGGCTGTTTCAGATTCTGGGATTCAAGAGTCTGATTTCATTCATTATAGAAAATTTTTATCCCCGGAAAGAAATCATGAAACAGATATTCCCTGATGCAAAGCGCCCTTTTCCCATTGCCGCAGGTTGGCAAAGATTCACTGATATCGCCTCGATGGGTCTTTCGGACATGCTGTCGGCCCTAAAAACCCTTTCGAAAGGAAATCTTCCACACCTTTAACCCGGGAACAATATACATGAAGACTGCGAAAGATCTGATGAAAAAGTCACGGGATGGATACCCATTAAAGAAAACGGAACTGGTGTACCTGTTGGGTCTGGCGCCTGATTCCGCCGAATCCTATGCGGTCATGGCCGAAGCGAACCGCCTATCGAAGGTATTGTCTGACGGTCGCGCGGAAATCCATGGACAATTTGCGCTTAACCTCGCATTATGCCCGTGCAATTGCCTTTTCTGCTCTTTCGCGAAGATCAACGCCGTGTTTGCTGAAGAGATCACGTTACAGACGGATGAAGCCGCGGCGTATGCCAGACAATTTGAGCGCAAGGGGGTGAATGCTGTTTTCGTGATGACCACCGCAAAATACGGGTTCGACCGTTTCATTGAGATGTCCCGGGAAATCCGCAGGAATCTGAAGCCTGAAACCATACTCATAGCGAATATCGGCGACCAGACACTCGAAAATGCCAAAAAATTAAAGGATTCAGGATATGCGGGTGTCTATCATGCGCTTCGACTTCGCGAAGGGATAGATACTGCGCTTTCCCCACAAAAGAGAATGGAAAGTATTCGAAACTTTCAGGAGGCGGGCCTGGCTGTCGGCACTTGTGTTGAACCTGTCGGTCCGGAACACACGAATGAAGAACTGGCGGAGATGATCGAATTTACCGCTTCATTCAACCCATCATACAGTGGCGCGGCAAGACGCATTCCAATTCCCGGTACGAAAATGGCTAAGCGGGGCATGATCAGTGAACTTCGCATGGCTCAGATCGTCGCAGTGACGCGACTGGGAATGCCGCAAACCGTCAGCGGAAATTGTACACACGAGCCGTGTACCCTCGGCGCCGTTGCCGGCGCAAATCTCTTCTGGGCTGAACTGGGCGCCAATCCCCGGGATATCGAAGCCCGCACCGAAGAGGGTCGGGGCGATACGGTGGAACACTGCGCGCTTCTTTTCCGGGAAAGCGGCTGGGACGTCTGGCACGGACCGTCCCGGTATTACAATAAAAGGAATGACCTGCAACTCTAAAATCGGTCCCTACAAAAACGATCTTTTTATGCGAGATGATGAAAAAAACTCTTTCATCCTGGAACGAAAGGACTGCGAGTTTCATGAGTTCAGGCCAAGCTTATCCAAACCCATCATCAACTGCGACATCAAGTACCGCATGGGCCGGGACGGCGGCGACGAGGAGGCGGAATGATCGATATCCATGATTCCTACTTGAAGTTGCATGATATGTTTTATGGTTTAACCGCCTGAATATAGGCTGAAAACACAACATTCTCGGCACCCTTTCCCACGTTCCATTCCCGGATGATCTTGTCGCTCCGGTCCTTGGGGGTGATGGTGATCTGCTCGAACCCCAGGCCGGAAAGAATACGTTTCACCTCATCGGGTGAAATGGCACCGGCCACTCACCCGGTATAGGCGGCGGGGTTGTTCTTTATATCCTCCGGGATCTCTCCGGACCGGAGCACATCGGAGATGACGATGCGGCCGCCGGGTTTGAGCGTCCGGTGGATTTCCGCAAATACGGCGGATTTGTCCGGCGACAGGTTGATCACGCAGTTGGAGATCACGACATCCACCGAGCCGGTCTCCACGGGAAGCTTCTCGATTTCCCCCAATCGAAATTCTGCATGGGTGATATTTAATCTCTGCGCGTTGGCCCTGGCTTTTTCCACCATCTCCGGCGTCATGTCGATGCCGATCACCTTGCCCGATTTCCCGACCTGCGCGGCGGATAGAAAGGCGTCGAACCCGGCGCCGCTTCCCACATCCAGTACCACCTCACCCGGTTTCAGACCGGCCCTTGCGATGGGATTTCCACAGCCGAGGCCGAGGTTCGCCTCTCCAGGGGCTACGGCCAGGTCCTTTTCTGTGTAGTCCAGGATTTTTCCGCGATCCATTATGGTGGTAAACGGAGATGATCCGCCGCAGCAGGAAGCCGTCCGTTCGAAGGGTTTTCCCCTGGCGATTTCGGAATACTTTGTCTTTACCAGGGTCAAGATCTGTTCTTTTTCATCTTTCGGTTCCATACATTTTTTCCCGGGTGTGTGTATGTTGCGGTCAAAACAGAAATATTCTCATGGAATCTGCGGCCGCTGGTCTGCCCATGGGCGCACCTGCTCGTATGCATAAGCGGCCTGGAGGACGAGATCGTCCCTGTAGCGGGGGCCCACGATCTGAAGCCCGGCGGGAAGACCGTTTTCCGTAAAACCTGCCGGCACCGATACGGCGGGATGCCCGGAGAGGTTGAAGGGATAAGTAAAGGCCAGATGGTCGAACACCGAGGCTGTTTGATCGTCAATCTGAAGGGGCGGAGGGCCTTTGGCGTCGAAGGCCTCTGTCGGCATGGCCGGAGTCAGGAGCAGATCATAGCGGTCAAAAAGGTCGCCGAGAATCTGGTTCAGCCCGGTTTTGACCCGTGCGGCGTCGGCCAAATCCTTCAAGGTAAGCCGGCCGGCCTCCTGAAGGATGGTGACCAGCGACTTTCCGAGTTCGTTGCGGTGGGCTTCGATATCTTCGCGGAGCTGGGCAAAAAAGTCGCAATAAATGAGTCTGGACCAGGCTTCCGCCACATTCGGCAGCCGGCCTGTCCAGGGTTCGACCCGGTGGCCCATCTCCTCGAAGGACAGGGCCGCCTTATCCACCAGTTTCAGAATTCCCTTTTGGACCCGTGCATACCCCAGGTTCGTACTCCAGGCGATCCGAAGCTTTCGGGTCTTTTTTTTCAGGGCCCCTGTGTAAGATCGCCCGGGTTTGGGAAGGGAACTGGGATCCGAAGGATGATACCCGGCCGTACAATCGAGATACAGGGCCGCATCTTCGACCGATCGCGCAAGCGGCCCCGCCACCACGATGGGATTGAGCGGAACCAGGGAATAGGGGCCGGAGTCATTGCCCATGGGGATCCTGCCGTAAGTGGGTTTTAAACCCACACAGCCGCAATAGGACGCGGGCGTACGGATGGAGCCGCCGCCGTCCGAGCCGGTAGCCATGGGAACCATTCCCCCGGCCACGGCTGCCGCCGATCCGCCGCTCGAACCGCCCGGCGTGCAGGCCGTGTTCCAGGGATTTCGGGTAATGCCGAAAAGCCTGTTTTTGGTGAAAAAGGTGAAGGCGAATTCGGGGGTATTGGTTTTGCCGAGGATAATGGCGCCGGCTTTTTTGAGCCTCTGCACCTGGACCGAATCGGATATCGCCGTGTTGTTTCTATAAGGGGTTGCGCCGTAGGTCGTCGGCATGCCCGCCACGTCTTCCAGGTCCTTGACTCCCATAGGCACGCCGGCCAGTGGCGGCGCGGTTTTGCCGGAGGCGATCGATTGCTCAAGACGCTTTGCCTCGGCCATGGCCTGGTCGGCGCGAAGCGCAACAAAGGCGTTTACTGTGGGGTTGAGCGCTTCGATGCGCTTCAGGGTCTGTTTCATCACCTCGACCGGAGAGATCTCTCCGGCACGGATCAAGGCGGTGAGCGCCGCCGCAGACATATAAGCGATATCCGACATGATTCCTCTCAAAAAACGCCCGACGGGCGTTGATTCAACCTTTTCCTTTAAAAAGGCAGGTATTGATCCCTTCGACTAAAATCTGGCCGTCCTGATTTTTGACCCGCCATTTGTAGGTGACCGGTCCGCCGCCGCGTTTGGAGGGTTTTTTCTCGGTCACCTCGACTTCGGCCGAAATCCGGTCTCCCGGGAAAACAGGCGCTTTGAACGTGATCTGTTCCGCCCCCATCCACAGGGCATTGGACAAAAAGCCCTGGGCGGCCATCAGGCCGAACATGCAGGCAAGGACATACGGCCCCGGGGCCACGCGGTCCTTGAATCCCCATTTCTTTGCAACCTCCGCATCGAGAAAGCCGGGCAGATCCAGCCCCGATAATTGTGCCACGAGATCGATTTCCGTGCCCGTGACGGTCTTTGACCTTGTCGATGCGTAAGTTTCGCCGACGATGACATCTTCGTAGAACATATTCCCTCCTTGCAATTGGCGGCATGGCCCATCGGATGCCGCAGGTTAATGGAAGCCGGTTCCGGCGCGTTCTCGACGCATCGGTTCCTTGCCGAAATAATAGACGGTTTTCTTGAGATTGGAGTGAAGCCTTCCCCTGTGCAAAATGGATCTAAAAAGCAGGATGTCAATCGAGCTCGTCCGTAAATGCATACCATTGAATGAGCATGTCGGAAGTTTCCCGAAAAATAAGCCGGGACTCCGGGCTTGTGCAGCCAAGTGTTCTGATCATGGCCCTGGCGTCTTTTTCGATGGCCATGATCATGTCTTGCGTCGTGTTGATTTCCTCTTGCCCCGGCCTATCCTGCCGGAAGAAGGCCTGCTTCAAAGCAGCACATATGGATCTGGCCTCTGAGAGCCTGCCTATAAGCTGCCCGATGGGTTCTCCGTGCTTCATCGGCTGCCTCCGAACCACCGGGAGCGATCCGAAAAAGCAACTTGTTTCTGAATATAGGCAATGCATAGAATGCACGATATATAACTGTTTGTCATCGATGGAAAATTATGATAGTCTCGGTTCGGCAACTCAGAAGGAATATATTGATTTTATTTAGCTTATATGGCGGAAGTGCATGGGAATCGAACCCACCCGGGACGGTTTTAGCGCCCCACACCGGATTTGAAGTCCGGGAGCCTCACCAGCAAGCTGCGCACTTCCGCGGATAATTTTTTATATTATCCTGCATGTGATTTTTGTCAATATGATAATTCGGTCTTGTATTCCGGTACCGCTGAGAGGAGAAATTGCATGGTAAACAGGGAGAGACTGGCCGACACATTCATCCGGCTCATTCGGATCGACAGCGTATCCAGAGAAGAGGGAAGGCTCGCCGCTGAACTGAAGCGGACGCTGGAGCAGATGGGAGCTGAAACCTTTATCGATGACGCGGGAAACATGACGGGCAGTGATACGGGAAACCTTATTGCCAGATTTAAAGGGACTCTTCCGGTTCCCCCGCTGCTGCTTAATGCGCACATGGATACGGTCGAACCCGGCAGAGGCATCAAGGTTATCTTAGAGAACGGCCGGTTTACCAGTGACGGGACGACCATTTTGGGCGCGGACGACAAGAGCGCAATCGCCGTCATCATCGAGACCTTGCAGGGGCTTCATGAAAGAAACGCCGCGTTCGGGCCGATCGAGGTCGTTCTGACGATCTGCGAAGAGATCGGACTGCAGGGCGCCAAGCATTTCGACTTCAGCCGTATCACAGCAACCTGCGGTTACGCCCTCGATGCCACCGATACACGGGGCATCATCACGGCCGCGCCCGGCGCCAATCGGCTTGAACTGGTCGTTCACGGCAAAGACGCGCATGCCGGGGCTTCCCCGGAAAAAGGAATCAACGCCATTTATATCGCCGGCTGTGCGATCGCAGGGCTGAAAATCGGCCGCATCGATCACGAAACCACTGCGAATATCGGCATCATCGAAGGCGGTATCGCCACCAATATCGTGCCGAATCGGGTGACCGTCAAAGGGGAGGTGCGCAGCCACGACGACAGCAAGCTCAAACAGGAGACCGAAGGGTTTATCTCGGCCTTCGAAACGGTCGTAAAAGCGAATCGGAAGCAAGACGTGGACACGGAGCTGCCGCGGCTGGACGTACGGGTGGAAAGGGATTTCTCCCCCACCCTTATTTCTGAAAGCCATCCAATCGTCACCCTTGCCTGCCGTGCGGCGCAGCGCCTGGGCCGACCGATGCGGTGCAAGACCACCGGGGGCGGGGCGGATGCCAATATTTTTTTTGAAAAAGGAATTGTCCTGGGCGTTATCGGAACAGGGATGCAGGATATGCATACGGTCAGAGAATCCGTCGGTCTCGAGGACATGGCTGAAGCAGTCGATCTGCTCAATGAAATCATTATGCTGCATGCCGAAGACCATCGGAAGGACTGATTATTTATTGCAGCGTTTTTACTTCGAAGACACGGAGGGTATGGCGCTGTTCAACGGCGACTTGGAACTACGGTTGAATAAAAACGCTCGGAATAATAAAAAGGAGACGCGATGATCGCCTACTTTGATTGTTTTTCCGGCATCAGCGGGGATATGACTCTGGGGGCCTTCATCGATCTGGGAGTTCCTGCGGTCTGGATCAAAGAAACGATTCAAACATTACCCCTTTACGGATTCGATCTGTCGGTCCAATCGATTGCACGAAGCGGCATTCAGGCCAGCCAGGTACTGGTGGAGGTGCAGCACGGGGGACACGCCAGGGACTATGCCGAAATCGCATCCCTGATAGAGAACAGCCCCTTATCGGAAGCGGTCAAGGCCAGAAGCCTCGATATTTTTGGAAGGATTGCGGATGCGGAATCCCGTATTCACCGATGTCCCTTGGAAAAAGTCCATTTCCATGAAGTCGGCGCCGTCGATGCCATCGTCGATATCGTGGGGGCTGCCCTGTGTATCGATTACCTAAAGATCGACAGGGTGTCCGCCTCCCGGATTCCGCTGGGGACCGGGTTTGTGACCTGCATGCACGGACCCCTGCCTGTACCGGCGCCCGCAACCCTTGAAATTTTAAAAGGCCTGCCGGTTTATGGTTCGGGAATCGAAGACGAGCTGGTTACGCCGACCGGTGCGGCGATCCTTGCATCCCTTGCCGACTCTTTCGGCTCCATCCCCGATATGGCCGTCGAAAGCGTGGGGTACGGTGCCGGCCAGCGGGAACTGGCGGCCGTCCCCAACCTGCTTCGAGTGATGATCGGCACCCCGCCTGAAACCCCCTCGGTTCGGCATGACGCATATCTTGCGGATACCGTCGTTGTGGTCGAGGCCTGTATCGACGATATGAATCCGGAGATTTTCGGTTTTGTCATGGAGAGGCTTTTCGAAGACGGGGCCCTTGACGTCTGCTGGACGCCGGTCTTTATGAAAAAAAACCGACCCGGCACGATGATTCAGGTGCTTTGCAGAAAAGAGCGGATGGAAGCCGTCATCGAGCGGGTGTTGACCGAAACGACATCCATCGGGTTGCGGTATTACGAGGCGCGGCGCCGCATGCTGGCGCGGGAAGACGTCCGCATCGATACCCCCTTTGGCAGGATTCAGGTCAAACGCGTCTCGGAAATCAACGGCAAGGTTCGCATCGTCCCCGAATACGATGTCTGCAGACGGATCGCCCTTGAGAAAAACTTGCCGATCCGCATCGTCTATGAGGTGATCCTGGAACAGGCTGCAAAGCAGCGGTCTTCTGCTTGCAGCTTGACAAACTATCCCCCGACCGATAGAGACGTCCCATGAAATTCCGCAAGACCGCGATATTATTCCTTGCGACCGGTTGTTTTGCCGGAAAAATACCCGTTGCACCCGGAACGTTCGGCTCGCTGGCCGGGCTGCCGCTATGTTTTATCGTATCGCGACTCGGCATTTTCTCTGCGATTCTTTTTGCGGTTTTTATTATTCTTATGGCAATATGGATTGCCGATAAAGCCTCGGTGATCCTGGGCAGGGAAGATCCGGCGTGTATCGTGATTGACGAAATCGCCGGCATTACGGTAACCTTGATCGGCTTGCCGTTCGAGTGGACCGTGGTGATTGCCGGATTTTTCCTTTTCCGGCTTTTTGACATCTGGAAGCCTTTTCCTGTCCGGTATCTGGAGAAAAGACTCAAAGGGGGACTCGGAATCGTCATGGACGATGTGGCGGCCGGACTCCTCGGCCAGATCATCCTCAGGGGCGCTTTGCTCCTGTTATGCAGATATCCCTGATGGAATTATGGAATTTGAGATTTGAGATTTAAGATTTGAAATTTGAGATTTGAAATTTAAGATTTAAGATTTGAAATTTGGGATTTGAGAGTTGGGAGTTAAGATTTGCGGAGCCGGAATCAGAGCCAAACTTTTAACAAAAACATATAATAAAAGGTCTATAGAAATTTGACAACGACGGACACGATAGAAAAAGCGGCCGAACCCAGGAAAAAGAGCGGACTCAGGGAAAATATCGAAGCCATTGTGATCGCGATCATTCTTGCCCTGATTATTCGAACATTTATCGTCCAGGCGTTTAAGATTCCATCCGGATCGATGAAGGATACGCTCCTCATCGGGGACCATATTCTGGTCAACAAGTTTATTTACGGAATTAAGATTCCCTTTACGGACATGACCCTTGTTCCAGTTAAAAACCCGCAGCGGGGAGATATCGTTGTCTTTCGATTTCCGGAAGACCCGGACAAGGACTTCATCAAAAGGGTCATCGGTATCGAAGGCGACACGGTCCATATTTTAAACAAAAAGATCTATGTCAACCAGAAACCTCTCAACCACGATCCTGGAATCTATACGGATCCCCATGTCATTCCGGGGCGCGCTCAACCCCGGGACAATTTCGGTCCGGTAACCGTTCCTCAAAGTGCTATTTTCGTCATGGGAGACAATCGGGATCACAGTTACGACAGCAGGTTCTGGGGGTTTGTCGATCTCAAGGACGTCAAGGGGAAGGCTTTTATCATCTACTGGTCCTGGGACAGGCAAAACAGCGATTCCGTATTGGACTATGTTCGATGGAAGCGCATCGGAATGCTTCTGCAATGAAAGGCGGCGACGTACCGGATATGGATAAGGAACAATGGAATTTCTGATAAAAGGGGCGCGGGTGATCGATCCGGGCAACCTGGACGGCAGGGCCGACATTCTCATTAAGGACGGCATCATCTGTCAGGTGGTTCTCGGGGAGGAATCTGTCGCCCCCGATTCGAAGGGGCGGTTCCGTATTATCGACGCCTTCGGAAAAATTGCCGTTCCCGGCCTTATCGATATGCACGTCCATCTGCGCGAACCCGGCCAGGAGCACAAGGAGACGATCAGAAGCGGCTGTGCCGCCGCGGCGCACGGAGGAGTCACCTCTGTATGCGCCATGCCCAACACCGATCCGGTCAACGATGATCCGCGGGTTACGGGATTCATCCTGGAAAAAGCGCGGCAGGCGAAGTCGGTTCGGGTATATCCCGTTGCGGCCATCACCAGAGGACTCTGCGGCGAAGAGTTATGCGAGTACAGGAAGCTGAAGGATGCCGGTGCCGTGGCCCTTTCGGATGACGGCCGGCCGGTCATGAACAGCCGGCTGATGAGAAACGCCCTCGAGGCGGCGAAAGAGGCGGGACTTCCGGTCATTTCCCACTGCGAGGACATTCATCTTGCGGAAGGCGGCCTAATGAACGAAGGGGCTGTGGCCGCTCGGATGGGATTTACAGGGATACCCAATGTTGCAGAGAGCATCATGGTGGAGCGGGACATCTCCCTGAGCGAGCTGACCGGCCAGCCCGTACATATTGCCCACGTCAGCACCATGGAATCGGTAAGGGCTGTCCGGACGGCGAAAGAAAGGGGGGTGCCGGTGACGGCGGAAACCGCTCCGCATTATTTTACGCTTACCCATGAAGCTGTCGAGCTTTACGGCACCAACGCCAAGATGAATCCGCCGCTTCGCGGAGAACGCGACAGGGATGCCGTGATCGAGGGACTTATGGACGGAACGATCGACGTAATCGCGACCGACCATGCGCCCCACTCGATAGTTGAAAAAAATATGGATTTCCGCGACGCACCGAACGGAATCATCGGCCTGGAAACTTCGCTTTCTTTATCTTTAAGGCTGGTTCAAGAAGGTTTGCTAACCTGGGTTCAGCTTGTTGAAAAGATGTCCAAAAATCCGGCAAGAATCCTCGGTATCGAAACCGGATTGAATGCCGGCCGGCCGGCCGATATCACCATCATCGATCCTCAACGCCGGTATATGATGAATGTCGACTCTTTCATGTCCATGGGCAGAAACACCCCTTTTCACGGCTGGAATGCAACGGGCAAGGCCGTGATGACGGTGGTCGGCGGAATGATCGTTTATCGGGACAGGCAGTTCACCGGGGAATCCACGGGATGAAGCCCCGTGTTCCGGAACAGGCCGCTGCAGATTTATTAACCGTCTCATAATTGAACCGACCCGATGTATTTCCATAATCATAGATGCATGCACCATGTCGAAAAAACCCTATCATATTCTTGTCGTAGACGATGAGTTGAGCATGCGGGAGTTGCTCGAATTCATGCTGGAGCGGGAGGGGTATCAGGTCAGCTGTGCCGAAAACGGGAGAAAGGCCGTCGCGCTGCTGGAAAAAGTTACCTTTGACCTGCTGCTGTGCGATATCCGGCTCGGCGATATAACCGGCATCGATGTGCTCAAGGCCTCCAAAGAGCATTCCCCTAATACCGTAGTCATCATGATTTCGGCCTACGCCAGCACCCAGACGGCCGTCGATGCCATGAATGCCGGGGCTTATGATTACCTGCCGAAGCCTTTCGACAACGAGGAGTTGAAACAGACCATCCGCAAGGCCCTCAAGCTGAAAACCATCGAACAAGAAAAGGCCATGCTCGACGATGAGCTGAAAAAAACCCTGCACTTCGGTAAGATTGTAGGCAACAATCCGAAAATGATGCACATTTACGACCTGATACTACAGGTTTCCAAAACGAAAACCAACATCTTGATCAGCGGCGAAAGCGGCACCGGAAAGGAGTTGATCGCTAGGGCCATCCATGAGCAAAGCGACCGGAAAGACAACCTGTTCATGGCGATCAACTGCGGCGGCATTCCCGAAACATTGATGGAAAGCGAACTTTTCGGCCATAAAAAGGGAGCCTTTACCGGCGCGACCCAGGATAAAAAGGGGCTCTTTGAAATAGCGGACAAAGGAACGATCTTTCTTGACGAAATAGGGGACCTGAGTCTGCCGATTCAGGTCAAGCTTCTCAGGGCCGTCCAGGAACGGGTTTTCAAGCCGGTCGGCGGCAATCAAGACATCGCCGTCGATATCCGGATTATCTCCGCGACCAACAAAAAGCTGGAAGATGAGGTCATCGCCGGACGCTTCCGGGAAGATTTATTTTACCGTCTCAACGTCATCGAAATCAAGGTGCCGTCGCTTCGAGAGCGAAAAAGCGATCTTCGGTTGCTCGCTCAGCACTTTCTTGAGAAATATTCGCGGCTGATGGGCAAGGAAATTGCCAAGATATCCAGTTATGCCATCGATCTGCTCAACAGGTACGATTTTCCCGGCAATGTTCGGGAGCTTGAAAATCTCATGGAGCGAAGCGTCGCGCTTTCCAGTACCAATATTATCCTGCCCGACAGTCTTGCTCTTTCCGTTTACAAGAACCGGTGGATCGAGGGAGTCAAGGACCGCCGGTTCGACCTCGAAGAAGTGCGGACCGGGGTCAACCTGGAAGAGATTCTGGAAGAAATAGAAAAGGCCTATCTCCAAAAATCACTCGATGTTTCAGGGTCCAATATAAGTAAGGCGGCAGACCTGCTTGGCATAAGCTTCAGATCCATGCGTCACCGATTGGCAAAATTCGATATGGATCGATATAAGTGACAATTTTTGTCATATAAGTGACAATTTTTGTCACTTTGATATCGTTTAACATCGGCCTTCACCTTTGCCGGTACTATAAATATTTACCCCTATAATTGATATATTGGATAGTTGTCAGTATTTTTTCCGATTCATGAATTTTGACTGGCATGGTATTTGCTCATCTTAACGCAGCTTTTGGAATTAACGTTAAGAACAGAATGGTCAAAAGAGAAAGCAGGAATCGGATCGTAACGAAAACTTTTAAAAAGGAGGATGAACATGATTCAAAAATTAAGAAGTGAAAAGGGCTTTACGCTGATCGAGCTCATGATCGTCATCGCTATCATCGGTATTCTGGCGGCGATCGCCATCCCGAACTTTATTTCGTACCGGCAAAGGGGGTATGACGCTTCAGCGAACGCGGATGCCAAAAACGCGTATACCGCTTCCCAGGCTTACTTTACCGATGCTCCGAACGCCACATTGAGCGCTATCGGTCAGCTCACCGGGTATGGTTTTGTACCGACCGAGAACGTGACCACCACCGTCACCGGCACACAGGCCACCCTGGTGATCACATCGACCCATGCTCAGGGCACCAAGACATACACGGTTTCAGCTGACGGTTCAATTTCCAAGTAAATTTGACGCACACTTTCGGTTATCAGAAAAAGAGCGGAAAAAATATCTTCGACATTTTTTCCGCTTTTTTTTCGATTGTCCACGATCCGATACACAGGTTGCCGGAAGCCGGCTTTCCCGGCAGCAGCCGATTCCTTAAGCCGGCTTTTCCAGCCTTTCCCCGAAACAGAGCAGGAGACGGACCCTGAGATGAACCTCATCCATGGGAAGCTTCCGCAGCATTTCACAGCGACGGATGAACCGGTCGGCGGCACGCGGATTCGAATTTCCGGTCTGCGGGCCTGGATCTGCCTGAGCCTTGTTCTGGCCGTGGTCGCCTGCTACGCTCAGACGGCAACCCACGAGTTTGTTATTTTCGATGACGATGGGTATGTCAGCGACAATCCCCATGTGAAAGCGGGTTTGACCACGGAGAGCATCCGCTGGGCGTTTCGAATCGACACGGTGGCTTACTGGCATCCCATCACCTGGCTGTCCCATATGATGGACGTAGAGCTGTTCGGGTTGAATCCGGGCGGCCACCATCTCACCAATGTTATGATTCACGCCGCAAGCACCGTTTTGCTCTTTCTGGTGCTGTTTCAAATGACGTCGGCTCTGTGGGAAAGCGTCCTGGTTGCGGCCCTTTTCTCCCTTCATCCGATCAACGTCGAATCGGTCGCATGGATAGCCGAAAGAAAAAACCTTCTGAGTACCTTTTTCTGGATAGCGACCATAGGCTTTTATTGGCTTTATGTTCGACGACCCTCTGCCGTAAGGTATGGACTCGCTCTGACAGGTTTTGCCGCGGGGCTCATGTGCAAGCCGATGCCGGTGACCCTGCCCTTTGTGCTGCTGCTGCTCGATTTCTGGCCCCTTGCAAGAATACGTTTCAGCGGGAAGGGGAGCTTTCGAAAACCATCCGGCCTTGCCGGACTGGTCCTCGAAAAGACTCCTTTTTTTATCCTCTCGACCGCGTCCATCGTCATTTCTTCGCTTTCGGTGCGTCGGCTCGATATCCTAATCCCTCTGGAAACAGTATCCATGAGCCTGCGTCTGGAAAATGCCCTGGCCTCCTATGTAAAATATATCGGCAAGATGCTCTGGCCCGCCGATCTATCGGTATTTTATCCCTATCCATCCATTGTGCCCCTCTGGCAGGTTGTCGGGGCCGTCGCACTCCTGACTGTTTTGTCCGTTGCGGCTGCCCGGTTATCCATCCGCATGCCCGCTCTCGGGGTCGGGTGGTTGTGGTATCTCGGGACCCTGACACCGGCTGTCGGACTTTTTCAGGCCGGCCTCTGGCCGGCCATGGCGGACCGTTGGGCGTATGTACCCTTGATCGGTCTTTTTATCTGCGTGGTCTGGGGCTGTGCCGGTTGGTTGAGGAAGAGGGATATCGGAAAGATGTTGCCGGCCGGCCTTTCGATAAGTCTGGTCATTGCGTGCGCGGTGATGACCCATGCGCAGGTCAGGCACTGGAAGGACAGCGTCGCGCTCTTTACACGGGCTGCGGACGTAGAGAGGGGCAGCCAGCTTGCCCATTTTAACCTGGGCGTCGCCCTGGAGCAGGCCGGAAGATTCAGCGAAGCCCTCGACCGGTATGCTGAGGCGGTTCGGATCAATCCGGAATACCTGGAAGCACGCAAAAACCTGGGCCTGGCACTGGCGGCCTCCGGCCGGCCGCAGGATGCCATCGCCCAGTTTGAGGAAATCCTGCGGCAGGATCCCGGCAATGCCGATGCGTACAACAATCTTGGGTCGGTGATGCTGGCGCATGGAAAAACGAAGCCGGCGGTTCACTGTTTTCAGCTGGCACTCCAGCGAAACCCCGAACATGCGGACGCTTACAACAACCTGGGGATCGCCATGGTGCGCGAAGGTAAAATCGAATCGGCCCTTTCTTTTTTTCAGAGAGCTGCCGCAATAGCCCCGGATGATGCCAGAATACAAGGGAATCTTAAAAAAATGACGGAACCCGGGGGCATCATCGACGAAACAATAAAGGCTAGGCCTGCCGTTTCTCTCCCGTGACCCGGAAGCCTATCGGTCACTGCTGAAACACCGTTCAGACAAGTGAAAGAAGAGGTGGCTGCAGAAATGTTTTTCTTTAAACCGGGCATCTTGAAGAATCCTCGACAGACGTTTGTTTGCCTGCTACTTCTTCTTGTCTCCCTTCTTGTATTTGGCCAGGTAGGGCGGCACGAATTCATCGACTTTGATGACGACATCTATGTAACTGAAAATAAATGGGTCAAAGGCGGTTTGACCTTAGAGGGCGTCATATGGTCGCTGACCACGCGCCATGGAGCCAACTGGCATCCGGTGACTTGGCTGTCCCACATGACAGACGTCGAACTGTTCGGCATGGAGCCCGGTGGACACCACCTGGTCAGCCTGGGCATCCACCTGATGAGCAGCGTTTTTCTTTTTGCCGTTTTTATACGGATGACCGGTGCACTGTGGCGCAGCGCAGTGGTGGCCGGACTCTTTGCTTTGCATCCGCTCCATGTGGAATCGGTCGCATGGGTTGCCGAACGCAAAGATCTCTTATGTGCCTTTTTCTGGATACTGGTTTTGTGGAGTTACATCCGGTATGCGGAGGCGCTGCGGCCTGCCTTGCTCTCGAGGGTGTATCTGTTTTTCATCCTGGGGTTTATGGCCAAACCCATGATCGTCACCTTGCCGTTTGTTCTGCTGCTGATGGATTACTGGCCCCTGGGGCGCATCGGTTTTTCGAGTAAAAGCCGGGTGCCCGGAGTGTCTCTGCGATCGGCGATAAGAGAGAAAATCCCTTTGTTTTTGCTTTCTGTCGTCATGAGTTCAATCACTTTTACCATTCAGAAAAGCGGGGGGGCCGTGGCCTCGCTTTCGGGATATTCCCTATACGAGCGAGCGGTCAACCTCCCGATTTCCTATATGCGGTATATCCTGAAGACCCTCTGGCCGGTGGATCTTTCGGTCTATTATCCCTTACGGACAAGCCCGCCCACAGGGGAGGTTGCAGGCGCACTGGCCGTTTTGTCCTTTCTGTGCGCACTGGCTGTTTACTGGAGAAAATCGAGGCCCTGGTTCACCGCGGGGTGGCTGTGGTTTCTGGGAACCCTCTTGCCGGTTATCGGAATCGTGCAGGTCGGATCCCAGGCCATTGCGGATCGTTACACCTATATGCCGCTGATCGGTCTGTTCATCATCGCGGCATGGGGGGTGCCGGAGCTCACAGGAGGGCGGCGTTGGGAAAAGATGATCCTGTCTGGCGGGGCTGTTGTCTTGTTTGCATGCCTTGCGGCGTTGTCATGGCGCCAGGTCGGCTATTGGAAAAACAGTATCCGGCTGTTTGAACACGCCATCGCCGTCACGGAAAACAATTTTGCGCCCCATAACAATCTGGGGCTTTCTCTCGAACGGGAGGGAAGGCTGACCGAAGCCATCGATCATTACACGGAGGCGGTGCGCATTTTTCCGGATTATAAGCAGGCCCATAACAACCTGGCGAACGCACTGGCCAGACAGGGCGATCTTGACGCAGCCATCCGGCATTACACCGAAGCGCTGCGGATCGATCCCGATTTCAGCGAGGCGCACAATAATCTGGCAAACGTCCTGTCGAAACAGGGCAGGATGAAAAGCGCGATGGTGCACTACCGGCGGGCGCTGGAGTCGGATCCCGGGAACGCGGAAGCCCATTATAACCTGGGGATCGCGCTGTTTACTTTGGGAAAAATAGAGGGGGCAGTCGACCAGTATCTTGAGGCCATTCGAATTGAACCAAAAAACGCGGATTATCACAACAACCTGGCAGCAGCCTTTGCAGCGCTGGGCAAAACCGCCGAGGCGATCAGTCATCTCCGAGAGGCCCTGCGATTAAGCCCGCAAGACGGAAATGCAACGGAAAACCTGAAGAAACTCACCGGCGAGCAGTGACAACGGTTTTTTGGGAACGGAACCGACCATGTACGGAAATAAAAAAGTCATTGTGGTCATGCCGGCCTACAATGCCGCCAAAACCCTTCGAATGACCTACGATGAAGTCATGGCGCAGGGCATCGTCGATCTTGTCATCATTGTGGACGACGGAAGCCGGGACGAGACAATTTCGGTGGCCGAATCGCTTCCCGATGTCATTATTCATCCGCACAAGAAAAATCTCGGCTACGGAGCCAACCAGAAATCCTGCTATCGGCTCGCTTTAGCATCCGGCGGCGACATCATCATCATGGTCCATCCGGACTATCAGTACACGCCGAAGCTGATTCCAGCCATGGCCGCACTGATCGGAAGCGGTCTTTACGACTGCGTTCTGGGGTCACGCATTCTCGGCGGCTATGCTCTTAAAGGCGGGATGCCGCTGTGGAAATACGTTTCCAACCGGCTGCTTACGTTCGTCGAAAACCTGCTTATCGGCGCAAAGCTTTCCGAGTATCACACCGGGTATCGGGCCTTTTCCAGAACCCTTCTCGAAAAGATGGACGTGGATAAAAACGCCGCGGGGTTCGTTTTCGACAACCAGATGCTTGCACAGATCGTCTGGCTTGGATATACGATCGCTGAAATCAGCTGCCCCACAAAATATTTCGCCGAGGCATCTTCCATCGGACTGGTATCGAGCGTTCGGTATGGTTTTGGATGTCTTGTGACGGCGCTGACTTTTCGTCTGGCAAAAATGGGCGTCATCCGGACGGAGCGGTTTCCAAAATGAAGAATGCGGCGAAGAAATCGGCGGATACGGATATTGCAGCCGTGCGGTATCAAAAAGCACACATTGCACACTGGAACCGCGTCTGCGCCTCGAAGGGAAATCCAAAGCGCATCGGTGCGGCCTACCACAATCTGCTGTGCCGGTACTACGGGTTTCTCATTCCGCCGGGCTCGAGAGTGCTCGAACTGGGGTGCGGCCATGGAGATCTACTGGCCGCACTGGATCCGTCTTTGGGTGTCGGCGTTGATTTCTCAGAGGAGATGATCCGCCACGCATCCGAAAAACACCCGGCTCTGACGTTTGTCCTTGCAGACGCCTGCGATATCGCTTTTCGAAATTCCTTCGATGTCGTCGTTCTGTCGGATCTGGTAAACGACCTGTGGGATACCCAGGCCGTATTTGAAAATGTGCGAAGCATGTGTCATTCCGGCACCCGCCTGATACTGAATTTTTTCAACAACCTGTGGCGCCTTCCGTTGGCTGCGGTCCGGCGGATGAGGCTCGGCGCCGATGTTCTCGAACAAAACTGGTTTTCCCCGGAAGACATCTTCAATCTCCTGGCCCTGACAGGATTCGAGGTGATCAAGCGCATACCGGCCATTTTTTTCCCTTTCAACATCCTTTTCCTGTCGACCCTGGCCAACCGCTATCTGGTGCGGCTGGCCCCTTTTTCGCTTTTCGCCATGACGAATATCGTGGTTGCGCGGGCCGCGCCGGGGCCGCCCGTCGATTTGCCGAAGCCCTCTGTTTCCATCATAGTGCCGGCGCGAAACGAACGGGGAAATATCGAAAACATATTCCTGAGGGTACCGGATATGGGTCGGTCTACCGAGATCCTGTTTGTAGAAGGACATTCGATGGACGGGACCTATGAAGAGGTCAGGTGGATGATGCAGCGGTATCCCCTGAAAACATCCAGGCTGTTGAAACAATCCGGAAAAGGAAAAGGGGATGCGGTTCGCTTTGGGTTCGAGCATGCCGACGGCGATGTTCTCATGATTCTGGATGCCGATCTGACCGTTGCTCCCGAAGACCTGCGTCGATTTTACGATGCGCTGGTATCCGGGAAGGGGGAATTTATCAACGGCGTGCGGCTCGTTTATCCCATGGAAAACGAATCCATGCGGTTTTTGAACATTGTCGGAAATAAATTGTTCAGTCTGGCCTTTACCTGGTTGTTGGGCCAGCCGGTCAAAGATACGCTTTGCGGCACCAAGGTCTTGTGGCGCAGGGATTACGAGAGAATCGCCGCCAATCGAGGCTATTTCGGCAATTTCGATCCGTTCGGGGATTTTGACCTTCTTTTCGGCGCGGCCAAGCTGAACCTGAAAATTACGGAACTGCCGATTCGATACCGGTCCCGGATCTATGGAAAGACCAACATCGAACGATGGCGGCACGGGTGGCTGCTCGTGAAAATGGTCTGGTTTGCCGCCAGGCGCATCAAGTTCATTTAATTGAATTGAGCGAGTCATGTTTTATGTCTGTGGGCCGTTTGGCGCGGCAGGGAGGGGTGTGGTCCAGGCGGACTGCAACACATGAGACCCGGCCTTCGCCAACGCCCCATGACTTTCAAAAAGCTCCCAAAAGGCAGCGGGCGGTTCTCTTTGCAAAGGGGATCAGCCTTACGGGGCTGCTTGGAGCTACCGGAGACGGTTTGGCTGCCGTAGCAGGAGATTGATAATCAATTGTTGGAGTCCGCCTGGACCACACCCCTCCCTGCCGGAGCGATGCAACGGTCGAAAGAATCGTCAACTTGGAGAAAGATTTCATGCGGGTCCGAAGCATCCGGTCGAGGTCGACCAGACGGCGGCAAAAAAGGCATTTGGCGCTCGATTCACCGGAAACCATCCTGCATCGCGCTCGAATCCTCGATACGAAGCCTTTTCTTAAGGCCGTTTATCGACGCTGGTACGCGATCCTGCTCGAATCGCTCGGCCCAAGGATCGCGGGCCCTGTCGTGGAGATCGGTTCGGGCGGCGGTTTTTTAAAGGACTTTCTGCCCGGCCTCATCACCTCGGAAATTGTTCAAATACCCGGCGTCGACATCGTGCTCGACGGCCAGCGTCTCCCCTTTCGAAAAGGCTCTGTCCGGGGCATCGTCATGATCGATGTCTTCCACCACCTGTCACAGGTCGATCGGTTTTTTTCGGAAGCCGCCGATTGTGTGATTTCGGGTGGCATCATCGCCATGATAGAACCCTGGGTAACTTCGTGGTCGCGCTTGATCTATACCTGCTTTCACCATGAACCATTTGATCCGGATACCGAATCCTGGCGTTTTGAAAGCACCGGTCCCCTTTCCGGAGCAAACTCCGCACTGCCCTGGATTGTTTTTGAAAGGGACAGGGAGACATTTACCCGCCGGTTCCCGCAATGGCAAATCAATCGAATCGGTCTTCACAGCCCCTTTGCCTATCTGCTGTCCGGAGGATTTTCGTTTCGAAGTCCGGTACCGGCCGCTCTATCTGCTGCCGTCTTCGGAATAGAAAACCGCTTGACCCGCTGGATGGATCGGCTGGCCATGTTTGCCGAAATCGTCCTGTTAAAAAAATAATGTGCAGATCCGAAGGGAATCCCGCGGACTTTGCATGATGATTAGAAGCTGTTTCAAAACCTCGTCTGAGGTCTGACGGCTGCGTTGCAGGTTTCCTCAAAATGCTCACAACCTACCGGGTATGCACCGTTTTTTCGTCAACCTGCGCCTTGCCCTCCAGCCTGATCCAAGATTTTGAAACGGCTTCTAACAACCTCGGCGTCCTGCGATTGCGCGAAGGCAAAATAGAAGGGGCCGTCGGCCATTTTCGAGAGGCACTCCGGGTGCAGCCCGATTATGCCGGCGCCGGGTTCAATCTTAAAAAAGCCCTTTCCATTGCGGGCTTCAAGGAAAAAACGCCGTATGATAGAAGACAATTTTGACAATTTTATCAAAATATGGTACAGACTCTGCGTGGGTAACATCTAAAAATTTGCGCTTTCTTTGTGAAATAGTTCATACCAGAAGGCGCTTTTTTGGGGATATTATATTATTTAAAATAATCCGAAAATATTTTAACTATTTGTTTTAATAATATAACCCAACTGTCATCCGCTCAAGCCGGCCTGGTGGCGCAACCTTGGAAAGGAGGTAATTCCCATGAAAATCATCCGATCTGCGGCCATTTTTATTTTGTTTTTGTTTTTTTTATCCGGCTGTGGAAGTGGAGGCGGTTCCGGTGACGGTTCATCCGTATCCGATGCCACGGGGACATTGTCTGTGAGCCTATCCGATGCGACGACCGACGATTATCAGGCCGTCTACATTACGGTTCAAGAGGTTAGCGTTCATAGAGCCGAGGACGAGCAGTCCGAAGGCGAGGCGGAAAACGGCGAAGCAGAGGATGGAAACGAAGACCAGGGCTGGATAACCGTGGCCACCCCGAATCAGACCTATAATTTACTGGACCTCGTCAATGGTGCACTCGAACAACTCGGCGTCGTGGATCTTGAAGCGGGCCACTACACCCAGATGAGGCTGCTTCTGGGAGAAACTCCGGATTCCGGATTGAACCTTCTTGGGTCGGCGCATCCCTATGCGAACTATGTCATCGACAGCTCCGACGCTTCTCAGGAAATGGATGTCCCCAGCGGGTACCAGTCCGGCATCAAAATTGTTCAAGGGTTCGATATCGTCGAAGATCAGACAAGATCTCTGATCCTCGATTTCGACGCTTCCAAATCGATCGTACGAGCGGGCAACAGCGGCAAGCTGATATTGAAACCGACCATCAAAGTCGTCGATGAAGATGAAACAGCCAGGGTGAGCGGGTCGGTTTCGGAAGGCGGCGTCGGGGTCGGAGGGGTCTATGTCAGCGTCCAGACATATGATTCCCAAGCCGCCGAAGCTGGCAGGGTCGTTGTTCAAAGCGGCACGGTGACTGAAGATGATGGCTCGTATGTTCTCCGGTTGGATGCCGGGACTTACTACATCGTGGCGTATAAGGACGGTTACCAACCGGTTTGCGCCGCGGTCGTATCGGAAGCGGGCGGCTCTTATGTACAAAACTTTGAACTTACTGCTGCAGGTGCCACAGGCTCCATCTCGGGCGCTGTTTCGATAGCCGGTGGAGGCGACGATGCGAGCGTTACCTTGAGTTTCAGACAGACGGCTGTATGCAGCGGGGATTCAAACGACGTTCAGATAGAGATCAAGTCGGTGAATGTCGCCGCCGGCGGTGACTATAATGAAACGCTGCCGGAAGGGACTTATACGGTCGTGGCCTCAATGGAAGGCGCCGGCAGCCAAGTCCAGGAGGTTACGACCGGCTCGATAGTCGACTGGGCCTTTTAAGCTCAACCTCGATCAGGTCCGGCATAACAGAATGAATTGATTTTAATCATTCCACCCTGGAACCCTTCGTTTTACAGACGGGAGTTGTCCAGTTGGGATGATGGGGAGGGAAGAAATCTTGACGCAACAAGACGCCTTCCCTTAAAGCAGGGTCTAAAAAAGGAGGCAGCATGAAAGACAATCGTTTCTTCTGGATGTGTGCGTGTGCCGTTTTTTTCGTTTCGTTTGTTTTTGTTCAACCGGGCCTATCCGCCAGTGATCAACCGAATTTTATTCAGAATTTTGACACGGACGGGGACGGCAGGGTATCGAAGGAGGAGTTTAAGGGACCCAGGGATGTTTTCAGCGGTCTTGACAAGAACCGGGACGGCTACATCGACAAAAAAGAGGCGGCCAAAGCTCCGCTGCCCAGGCGCGGGGAAGGTACCGGGTCGGTAGAGGACGATAGCGAGGATACCTCTGTAGAAGAGGATGAAGAGTCCGGCGAAGACACATCTGCGGAGGAAAGCGAAGCGACCGGGAAACCGGGATCGAGGAGAGGCGCCGCGTTTATCGAGGAGTATGACACGGACGGTGACGGAAGGGTGTCAAAGGAGGAATTTAAGGGGAACAAATTCGTTTTTGGTACTCTTGACAAGAACCGGGACGGCTACATCGACAAGAGTGAGGCGTATAAAGCGCCACCGCCCAGGCGTGCAGGGGGTTCCGGGTCAGACGAGGATGATACTGAATATACCGAGGATACCGAGGAGAGTGAAGACGAGCCCGCAGAGGAAAGCGAAACATCCGCGAAACCGCGAAAGCCCCAAAAAGGCGCCGCGTTTATCGAGGAGTATGACACGGACGGTGACGGAAGGGTATCCAAAGAGGAGTTTAAGGGGAGCAGAACCGCTTTTACCGAGCTTGACAGGAACCGGGACGGCTACATCGACAAAAACGAAGCGGCCAAAGGTTCTCAGCGTAAAGGCAAAAAGAAATGAGCCATGGGTAAACCCGATTTTATGCACGGTCTGTTTTTCCGTTTGCCGCGGATGAGGCCGGATAAGATCGGGGCGGTCTGAAATAAGATACAGGCCGGCGGGTTCGGGAATGTCAGGTGCCGCTTTCAGCGGCAGCCATTTCCCGAATTCTCCGGCCGTATTCTTTTTGCAGGGCATCGAGATAATCCGGATCGACAGGCCTTTTCCATGTGACCACCTCGCGAAAGCGTTTCGGGATGGTCACGAGATCCGGATCGAATCCGCAAGCCAGCCGCAGGTTCCAGCGCTTGTGTTGAATGCGCCTGGATACCGCATCGCTTTGCTCCGCCAGTTGACGGCATCCGGCGGCGCTCAGGCATTCCGAGAGGCGGGCTTCGGTATAAACGCCACGGGCAAAAAGGCATGACACCATGGAGGTGAGCAGACAACGATTTTTTTCATCTGCTATCAGAAAATCGACGGCTTTGCCCGTATTCTTTTCGGTAGACTTCTGGTCGAAAGAATAGCCCCCGGAATCAAGATGGGAATGGCGCAGCCCGAGTGCCTGAGACACAAAAAAGACCTCGCCCGTGGCATAGCCGGCCATTTCCTGCCCTAGCACGCAGGCGAAATTCTTTCCACCATAATGCTCGGCCGCACGATGTGCACCGCTCCCCAACAGGCGGTAAAACCCGTTAGCACCGTTTGCCAGGTGCCAAACTGCCTGCTGATAGGCCTGGTGATCTCCGAACGAAAGCGGGACAAGGGTTTCTTTTTCTGAGATAAGTCCCTTCTCTGCGGCTTCCGTGGCCCAGGCCAATGAGACTCCTGCCGAGATCATATCCAGGCCTGCCCTGTCTGTTTCTTCCATGATATCCAGGGCGGCAAAAGGATCGGTCACGGCCAGCATGCAACCGACGGCGAATATGGGCTCATGATCGTAGGGAACCTGGCGGTATAAGTACTGGTTCGGATCCATGAACTTTTCCCGGACAAATCCTATATGGATGCATCCCACCGGGCAGCCGGCGCATGCGGTATTGCGCAGCAGGGTTTTTTCCGCAAACTGCTCGCCACTGATCCGGGCCGCCATCGGATCGCTGGTCCGCTGAAGGTTTCGAAAGGGGAGTGCCTTGATCTCGTTTAAAACCGCCACGTTTTCAGCCGTTCCCAGATTGTGGTACTTGTTCATGATTTCGGTGTCTGTCAGGAGACGGTGCATCTCCTGAAAAAGCTTTGCGTAGTGCTTGTTTTCCGGAATGGGAAACGATGCATCCCCCTGGATCACAATCCCCTTGAGATTTTTGGCACCCATGACGGCCCCGCCTCCCAGACGCCCGAAGTGTCGGTAGGTATCCACATTGATGCAAGCCATGGGAGAAAGATTTTCCCCCGCGGGCCCGATGCGCAGAATGCTGCGATGTCCGGAGCCGGGAAACATACGGCGAAACATTTTTCCCGCAGCATGAATGTCGAACCCCTGCATAAAGTGGGCGTCCTTGAGGGCGATATGCCTGGAGCCGATTGAAAGGCAGCTCAGCGTCGGCGCTTTGCCTCTGAGCACGAGGGCATCCAGATCGGCAAAACGCAGACAAAACGCAGATCGACCCCCACCGTGGCTTTCGGCATACTGGTCGTGGTAAGGGGATTTAAATGCGCAGACGGTCTTGCTCATGAGGGGAAAAAGCCCTGTCAACGGGCCGATGGCAAAAATCAACGGCTGATTTTCATGGTCCCAGGTTTTATCCGTTCTGCCAAGCCTTTCAAACAGCATGGCGGCCAGTCCGCTGCCCCCGGCCCATTCGTTTCGTCCATCGAGCAAGAGGATCTCTCCACGGCCTGAACTCAGGTCGACAAGCAACACCCGAAAATGATCCCTCGTCATTGCGCACCTACCGCAGGTGGCTTTTTCTGGTCCGCAATATCCTTCATATCCAGACAATCGTGCGGGCAAAAGGACACACAGCGGCCGCAATGAATGCAGACAAAAGGCTCACCGTTGAAATCGGGATAGACGGCATCCACCGGACAGGCTCCGGCGCATGCGCCGCATCGGATGCAGCGTTTCTTGCGAACGACAACTCCGCCGCCGGGACGCTGGACAAAAGCGCGGGTGGGGCATACGGCCACACAGGGAGCCGGGTCGCAGGCAAGGCAAAAACGGGCTTCAAAACCGGTGGAAAGACCGCCTGAAGAGGAGATGCGGATGCCGGCCGTGTTCCAGGACAGATTCTTGTGTATCAGTCGCGCACAGGCAAGCGAACAACTGTGGCAGCCGATACAGCGTTCCATGTGCGGGGCGGTCAGTATTTTCATATTTCTCTATAGCCGTGTGATCATGTGATCCATTGCCGCTTTATAAATTGTACTGGAGCCCAACCCCCACGTCAAGGTCAGAGATTACCGGAACGTCTTCGACCGGCAGAACGAGCCGTTTTTTTTCAGAATCCAGAAGGCCCTGCCGGACTAAACTTCTCTTTTTTTTTCAAGCTGTTTGATATAGATAAACCCGGTGTGTCATTGGTCTCTGGGCGGTATGGAGAAATTGAAACGGATATGAAAACCATCGGGCCGATTCCATGGCGGTTCTGGACTGCGGCAGTCATCCTGGCGCACTTTTCGATTCTGCTGTTGCTGAACCTGTCCCGGCACTGGGGATTCATGACATCCATCAACGATCTGGGGGTGGCCGACCAGATCGTCTGGGGATTGACCCACGGCCAGGGCTTTTTGAACACCAGTCAGCTGAGCCGCTCGATCAACTGGCTGGGTTTTCATTTTCAACCGATCTATGTCGGGTTTGTCCCCCTTTATTTTTTCCTGCCCAGCGTCTTCTGGTTTGCCCTTGCCCACGCGCTCTCTCTTTCCCTTTCGGCCTGGCCGATCTATCTTCTGGCGCACCGGTTGCTGGGTTCCGAAAAAATAGGCTTCTGGTGGGCCGTCGTGTTTCTTTGTCATCCCACCGTGCTAAACACCGGTGCATTCGATTTTTCCCCGAATTCCCTGGTCGTCCCTTTTGTCGCGATCGGTTTTCTGGCCGTGGAAACCAGACGCCGCGCCCTGCTTTTGGGGTGTTCACTTTTGATCCTGATGTGCAAAGAGCATCTGGGGCTGCTGGTCATCGGTTTCGGCTTCCTCTGGTGGATACGGCACCGCGAAAAAGTAATTTCTTTCTGTCTCGTCGGTCTGGGCTTCGCCCATTTGAGTGCGGTGCTGGGGTTTTTGATGCCGCATTTTTCCGATACCCATGCTCCTGTCATGTTCGGTGACGGTCTTGGAACATTGAGCAGGTACGACTGGCTCGGAAAATCGGCAGGGCAAGCGCTGCGGACGGTGCTTTTGCATCCGATTCAGGTCCTCGTCACCATCATTATGAAGCTGGAGGGGGGCAAGTACCTGGCGCTGTTGTTTTCCTTTTTTCTGGGCTTTCCCCTGGTTGCGCCCGCCGCCCTGCTGCCGGCCGCGGCCGATCTGGCGGTAAACCTGCTTTCGACAAATCCCATGCAGCGCAGCCTTTTTTCCTTTCATAACGTGGTGCTCGCTGCCATTTTGACGGCGGGAGCGATACACGGAGTAAAAAATATCGCCCGTCTGCCGAACATACGCTTTCGAAATCCAATCAAACAGCTCTCCGCCCTAGCGCTGGCAACCGGGGTGATTTCCGGCTATCTTCTCGCTCCGTTTCCTTTGCCCGGTGCGCGCAACCTGTATAATCCCGTGCATTTTTTTAACGGCCCGGATCCGGCTGTCGAAAAAATTCGATTTCTGCTCGGCCCCGGGGTTTCCGCTTCCATTCAGGCCAACGTGGGACCGCATTTTTCACAGAGAAAAGATTTGGTTCGATTTCCATCCCGGCTCGAATCGGTTGACGCGGTTGTCCTGAGACTGGAAAGCCCGACCCGCAATATCGAAAGACAGGTCGGCGACCATGAAGGACTTAGAAAATACACCATGAACCTGCTGGACGGCCATCTGCAAATGGACCGCACGGAATTTCTGACAGCCGTTGAAACACTGCTTCAAGGCGATAAATTCGGGGTTCTTTTCTGGAATGACCCGTGGCTCGTGCTCATGCGGGATAGAAAAGACCGCTTCAGCCGAAAAGGGATCATGGAGAAAATAGAAGCTTTGAGGCTTAAATGGAGCTAAAGGGCATCGGGCCATAGAGAAAGTGGTTTGGATCAAGGAAAAACAGGCTCTTTTTTCTCCGGTTTTTTAAAAGGGCTGAGAACCGTCGGCAGGTAATCCCTGCGTGCGAGAAGGCTGCAGCCGGATTCCTTAAAAAGCCACACCCAGTCCGGATCCTGTATCATTTCCCGGACAGCGGGATTGTCGGGTTCGACCAGCGCAAGGTGCGCGCCGTATTTATCGAGCAGCTTTTTCCATTTTCCGCCTCCACCGTTGTAGGAAAAGGTCATGGTGTCCGCCATGACCTCGCGGGGGTAGACCATGGCCCACCGGCCGTCGATGGAGACCCTAATGTCCGGATACAGATGATACATGACATAGCCGCCGTAATGAAGCGGAACCCAAAGGTTTGCCTTCAAACGATTCTCTTTTAAAAATGCGACGGTCTGCACGGGAAGCGGATCTTTTCCGATATGGACTTTCCATCCATCCGGAAGGCCCCGCCAAAAAAGTACGGCAGACAGCCCTGCGAGCAAAATGACAATCGTGTAGACGAGGGCCGGGGAAGACGGAGGGCCCCGCCGTGCCTGTTTCAGGAGCCGGACACAGGCGCCGTCCATGTGACGGACCATGGCAGGCAGGGCCACCAGTACGAAAAGGGGGGTGTTTCGAACCGCCTTTAGTCCCATGACGCTGGCGAGCAGCAGAAGCAGTGTCTCTGAAAAGCCTTTTGCCCTGTCGCTGAAAAAGTAGCACGTCCACGTCAGGACCATCACAGTGAAAAAAGGGAGTTCTCTCGGTGCAAAGGAAAACGGCTGCCACTCGGTGATAAACCGGCTGCTCAACGGGTTTGTGAGTTCGGTGTAAATAAAGTGCCAGAGGTCCCATCCGAAAGGATTTATCAGTGTCGCCGCCACCGGCAGGCCGGAAAAAAGGATCATGGTCAACCTGCGTGGGGTCGTCTGCAGAAAAATTCGTTCCCCGATATAGACAAACCAGACGATCAGACCGAGGATGAAGCCGCCGTGCATATTCGCCCAGAGGATAAAAAACGCGGGGATCAACACCATCGAGGGGAGCGAGATCTTTTTTTCCGCGGGTCCGATAATCTGGTGCAGCAACAAGAGAAAACCGTAGGACAATAGCTGAACTCGAAATGAAATTCCAGGACCGATCACCGCCGCAAAGCACAAAACCAGCAGAATCCGGCTGAATGGATGCACGGCTCCCTCTATGATCCGTTTAAAAGCGAAAAAGAGGATCATGGTAACCATGCCCCACCGCCATATCAGCAGCCCTAAGTCGCCGCCTTTTAGGTACGCGAAGGCCATCAGTATTTCCGATGCCCATTCATGATTGATATAGGGCCGGCCGAAGGCGGTAAAAGAGTAGATGTCCGTCAGGTCGAGGGCGCCCTGTTCGATGATGCGGCTGCCGATGAAAAGATGCCACCACAGGTCGTAATCGGCATGGAGCTGATTGACGGCTTTAAAAAGCGCGGCTCCTGCTACCAGGGACAGCACGGCCATGAGGGGTTTGGGGAAGCTTTCAAAATCGATTTTATCATGTTTCATACGGAGAACGTCTTTTTCTTCTGCGTGAGGGAGTTGTTTTTTGGCAGGAACCCAGATATAGCAGAACCATGAAAAAAACCGCCATCGTAGTACCCTGTTACAATGAAGCCGGGCGTTTGAATATCGGCGAATTTTTGTGTTTTTCCCAAAAAAACCCGCATGTTCATTTCATCTTTGTCAATGACGGCAGCACCGATTCGACCCAGGAGTTGATCGACCGCATGTGTCTGAACAATCCGAATCAGATCCGGTCCTGTTGTCTAAAAAAAAACAGCGGGAAAGCGGCTGCGGTAAGAAAAGGTTTTTTATGGGCCATGGAGGAAGACTTTGAGCGCATCGGTCACTGGGATGCGGATCTGTCCACGCCCCTCGATGCCATTGGGACTCTCTCCCGCCTTCTGGATACGCCGGGCATCGCGATCGCCATGGGTTCGCGGGTAAAACTCCTTGGACGTACCATCGAACGGAGAATACACCGGCATTATTTGGGGCGGATGTTTGCAACCGTGGCCAGCATGTTGCTGATGTTGCCGGTTTACGATACGCAATGCGGCGCAAAGATTTTCCTACACACCCCGGAGTTGAGAAGGGCGTTTTCCTGCCCTTTCCGCGTCAAATGGATTTTTGATGTCGAGCTTCTCGCAAGGTTTAAATTGATCGGGGAGATTTCCGGCACGGCGGCGCTCAGCGAAACGGTGATGGAATATCCCCTGGATCGGTGGCGGCATGTTCCCGGATCCAAGATTCGATGCCGGGATGTTTTCGTCGTTGCGGCGGAACTGCTGACGCTTTTTTTGCTGCTTCATGGCCCGATCCTTTCCAGACACTATCGCAGGCTGTTCCAGGAAAACCTGCCGTGCCACGCCGGCATGTGATGAAACCACCGAATCGGACGGGCCCCGGAATGCGGCTTATGAACAGGTGATGACAGGAAAGTGAAAAACATAAATGCTCAAAACGGGGCTATGCTGCTCCTGGTCCTTTTGATCGGCCTGTTGATCTGCGCGGTGGTGATTCTTTCCCTGGTCCCGCCGGTCAGCCGGGATGCCTTGACGCATCACCTGGCCGTTCCGAAGCTTTATCTTAACGCAGGGGCTCTTTGTGAAATCCCATGGTTGCCTTTTTCATATTATCCCATGAACCTGGAGCTTTTGTATATCGTTCCTCTTTATTTCGGCAATGACATCGCTCCAAATTTTATCCATTTCCTGTTCGGGCTGGCCACCGCGGTTTTGATTTTTCGCTACCTGAAAAAGCGGATAGACACGATGTACGGCCTGATCGGCGCCGTCTTTTTCCTCTCTCTGCCCATCGTTGTAAAACTTTCCATCAGCGCATACGTGGATCTGGGGCTTGTCTTTTTCAGCATGGCTTCGATCCTCGCGCTGTTTCGCTGGGCCGAAAGCGGGTTCCGGATAAAGCATCTTGTCATTGCCGGCCTTTTCTGCGGGCTTGCCCTCGGGACCAAGTACAATGGAATTCCGATCCTGCTCCTTTTGTGTTTATTCATTCCGGTTTTTTACGACCATTCGCGGAGTGGAGAGAAAGGTTTTCGAATTCAGGCGAAAGGCGTGGGCTTTGGCCTGGTGTTTGCGTTAATTGCCCTTGTGGCTTTTTCGCCATGGATGATTCGAAACTACCGCTGGACAAAAAATCCCATATATCCTCTTTATGACAACTGGTTCAATCCGCCTGCAGCCGGACTTTCCGACAGGGCCCAAGGCAATACCGGTATGGACACCGGCGCCGCATCTCCTTTAAACAATTTTATGAAACGAAAAATTACTTACCAGGAAAGCGGGTGGCAGATTGCGTTTATCCCCGTGAGAATTTTCTTCGAGGGCAAAGACGGCGATCCGCGCTTTTTCGATGGGAAACTCAATCCCCTGCTCTTTTTTCTTCCATTTTTCCTTTACATTCGAACAAAAGGCCGCTGCATTGCGGCGATTCGGGAGAAAATCTTTCTCGCGCTGTTTTCCTTGCTCTATCTGTTGATCGTCTTTTTGAGTTCCGATATGCGCATCCGTTGGATTGCCCCGATATTGCCGCCGCTGGTCATTCTTTGCGTCATGGGGCTGCACCGTCTTCAAATGGTTACGGCCCGCCGATGGATCGGCAGGAGTGCCGTCGCCCTTATTTTTTTTCTCTTCATCGGCCTTAACATTTCTTATATCATCGGTCAGTTCAGGTATGTCGATCCGATTTCCTATATCACCGGCGCTGTCGACCGGGAGACTTATATCGAAAGGTACTGCCACGAATATCCGGTCGTCCGATTCGCCAATGCCTCTCTTTCCACAGATGTCGAGATTTTGGGCCTTTTTACGGGGAATCGCCTGTATTACAGCGACCATAAAATAACTTTTGACGAGTGGATTTTTCGAAAGGCCGTGACAAAGTCGGACATGCCGGAAAAAATTTCCGCCCAATTAAAAAACCTGGGATTTACGCATCTCATGGTCCGATATGACCTCTTTATTGAATGGTCGCAGATTAACTTTACCGAAAGCCAGAGAAAAATGGTCGAACATTTTTTTAAAGAGCACGCGGCGTTGATGTACTCAAAGAATGGATACGGCCTTTTTCAATTAGGATCATTCTGAATGAATATTGAAAGGAGTCAGCCCAACATGGAAGATATGCGGGTTTCCGTCGTTATCCCGGCGTTCAACGAGGCCGGAACCATCGGCCGGCTTGTGTCGAGGATCAAAAGCCTTTATCCTGACTTTGAGGTTGTCGTAGTCAATGACGGATCCGGCGATACGACCGCGGAGGAAGCCAGAGCCGCGGGCGCCGTGGTTTACAGTCACCCGTACAACATCGGAAACGGCGCGGCCGTCAAAAGCGGTATTCGGGTCTCACGCGGAGACACTCTCGTTTTCATGGACGGCGACGCCCAGCATAATCCAGAGGACATCGCCGGCCTGCTGTCGCTGATACCGGACTACGACATGGTTGTAGGGGCGAGATCCGGCATGGGGCACGCCACCTTCTGGCGTGCGATGGGCAACAAGATTTACAACCGGCTGGCCTCTTACGTGACGAAATACCCCGTACAGGATTTGACGTCCGGGTTTCGGGCCGTAAAGGCGAATATCGCCCGCAGTTTTATCCATATGCTGCCAAACACCTATTCCTACCCGACCACCCTGACGCTGGGAGTGCTTAGAAGCGGTTGGAGCGTGACCTATCTGCCGGTGAAAACGAACAAGAGACGTACTGGAAAAAGCGATATCCGCATGATGAAAGACGGCGTGCGTTTCTTTATGATCCTCACCCGGATCGCCACGCTTTATTCGCCGATGCGCGTGTTTCTTCCGGTTAGCTTTATCATGTTTTTGCTGGGGTTTTTCAATTACATCTGGACCTTTTTTACGGCGGGTCGATTCACCAACATGAGCGCCCTGCTTCTCGTAACGGCGGTCCTCGTTTTTATGATGAGCCTGATTTCCGAGCAGATCTGTCAGATGCGATTCGAAATGCGTGAAGGGGACCGGCCGGTGATGAAATCGGACGGCGCGAACAGCATGTGACTGGATTCGCGTGAAACGAGGGAGGAGACACAGAGGGAGGGGTAGGGTGGGGGTGCTGCCGCGGTCCCGTTCGTGAGGGTATTTATGAAAATACGCCGATACGTGTCATTCGTGGTGAGAAGGATGAAAGAAAAGCAGTTTTCTGTTGTTAGGGTGTTTCTTCCCGAAAAACATCGGTGACCGCAACAAAGAGGTCCGAATCTTCTATTATTGACACTGGGATCTTACCTGATCATTCGGGCGATCATCAAACTGCGCCGCGAAGATCGAATGATTCTTGAAATCAAGCGCAATAACAGTATCATTGCCGAATTTATCGATTGATCGGCCCGGACCTGTCGGTACGTGGCGGCTGCATTATCACTATGTACGCGAATGCCGCAGCTGCCGCTCTCTTTGTAAGCCTCTTCGATATCATCCGCGTGCTGATGACTGGAAGGGGTTGTCCGCTGAAAATATCTTTTTATTGATAAGATCCACCAGACTTTTTCCGATCTGCTGAGTAGAAAAAATCTCTTTTCCGGTTTGAAAGGCGCCGGCCGCGATAGTTGCGCGGAGCGACGGGTTGGATTGGAGCGTGAGGACGGCACCGGCCAGGGCTTCGGGATCCTGCCCGGCAATGAGCCAGGCATTTTTACCGTGCCGAAACACCTCCCTGACGGCCGGGGTGTCTGCGGTGATAAAAGGCGCCCCTGCAGCGCAGATATCGAAGATCTTGGAAGGGATCACCCGCTTGGCCTTGGGCGTGGCACCGAAGATTCCCAGAGACAGGTCGCAGGATCGGATAAGTGGGCCGAGCAGATGCGTCGGGATCCAATCCTTGAACATCACATTTTCCAACTTCCACCTCAAAGAGAGCCGCTGCATTTCTTCTTTGAGCTGGCCTTTGCCCACCATAAGAAAACGGATATCGGGATTTGTCTTCAGCCGGCGGGCGGCCGCCAGGATGACCTCCACGCCGTGAAGCGGAATATAGGTGCCGACGAAAAGGACCGTGAAACGATTGTTTCCTTCACAGGATACCGGCGTGTTATAGACATCGCGGATCGTCGGTCCGACAAAGACGCGGTGAACTTTTTCTTCAGAAAGGCCGAAAGCTCTGATCAGATAACGCCCATGGGTTTCCGTGTCGATCAGGCACAGGTCCGCCGCACGGCAGGCAGCACCTTCAAAACGGTGAAGAATGCGGGCGATGCGGCTTTTTGGAGCGATGAGTTTTCGATCCTCCACCAGCGCCTCGTGCAGGGGGATGAAGACGTCATACACGATAGGCACAGGTTTTTTGAAAAAGGTTTTCATAAACCGTGCGAGGTGAACGTGGAAATACCCCGGGTGGCCCACGATAACTGCATCGATGCAGGAGGATGAAACGAATCGTCGGGTCAGAAACGGAACACCCGCCGCTATGCGAAGAAAAAAACGGGCGGCGGCCACCGGGTTTCGGGCGACTTGCATCCGCTCCAGAAAAGAGCCGGCCAGATCGATATGGGCCTCCTGAACGGCTGCCCCCTGGGCGATCAGCCCCTGGATGAGATTGGTGTTTCTGGGATATTCCACCCCCTTTGAATAGATCCCGAAATAAAGAATGCTCGGCCGACCTGTCTTTTTCATCTTACCTGATGGTGCTTGAGGATTTCGAGAAAAACCGCTTCGGCAGCTTCGGCCGTTGCATGGATGTTGAAACGCGCCGCTGCCTGGCGGCCCCCGTTTCTGAGCTGCAGGGCCGTCGATCGATCCGAAACGATTCTGTCAATGGCGTTTGCCAGGCCCGCAGGATCTCCGGGGCGTACAAAAATCGCCTCGGATCCGGAAAATACCTCGGCAAGGCCGCCTCTACTAGTGGCGACAACCGGAGTTCCCACCTGCATGGCCTCCAGGCAGACAATCCCGAATCCTTCGGTAAAAGAAGGCAGGGCAAGAACATCGGCGCCGGCCATCATGGCGCGGACATATGGATTCGGTCGCCATCCATGGAAAAGTACATTTTCGTGTATTCCGAGATCCCGGGCCTTTTTTGCCAGCGCCTTCTGATTCCTGTCTTTGCCGACCACATGGATGCGTATGTCCGGAAAGCGGACTTTGAGCAGCGAGGCGGCATGAAAAAGAACCGGCAGTCCTTTGCGCTGAAAATTGGCCCCGGTGAAAATAACGGCCGGCCGGCCTTCCAGAGGCACGGGGACAGGTTCAGGATGATCCGGGATGCCGCTGTAAACGACGTGGATGCGTGCCGGATCAATTCCGTAGGCGGCACGGACGATGCCGGCGACATATCTGCTTGTGGCGATGATGCCGGAGAGGCGGGGATATACGCGATGCTCGATTTTTCTCAGAAAATAATAATATACCGTTCGCATGGCACGGTCACTGTACATGTGGCGCGGGAACGCCGGCTGAAACCAATCGGCGGCGTATGCGTCGTTGATTTTTCCGACCACGGGAATGAGTCGCGGATGTATTTTCCAGGCTTCCCTTGCATCGGTGAAATGGGCGATGTCGTATTCTTTAAATCGGGAATGCAACACATGAGAAAAAGATTGCCCGAGGGAAATCCATCGCCCGGGAGTCGCGTCAAGGCGACATGGTGAAACTGAAATATACCTGATTCCACGCACGTCTGCGCTTTCTCCTGCAGGCCCCGCGACGCATACCTCGTGTCCTCTATCGAAAAGCCCGGAAGCTAAAACCAATGCATCCGTGCCTACCCCGGTTCGTGAGGAGGCAAACTGCTGGGTAAATAAGAGGATTCGCATATCGTTTTTTGAAATTATGGCCGGATCAGACGGTGAAAGTAGTATCGAAGCACTCCTTTTGCATGAACCGCAAGCCAAACCCACGAGAAAGCGTGAAATCCATGTTTTTTTCTGGCCCTGGCGATTTCTTTGTGGGAATACAGAAAGCTGGATTCAGAAATACCACCGGACTCCCATCCGACGGTTATGATACCTTCGGCAAATAATGCCCGGCCGGTTTTTAACTCCCTCAACAGCAGTTCGTAGTCTCCTGCGATTTGAAATGTCTCATCAAACACCCCATGAATTTGAAAAAGGCTGCGGTGATGCATCAGACCGGTGTGAGGCAGTGGCATGCCGTGGGGCACTAACCAGCGGATATTTTCCCACGGCTTGCCCATCAGTTTTATTAACCGATTTTTTCCGTCAACCCGTGCTGCTTGACCGTATACGATTTTGATGTCCGATTTTCCGGCCCTGATGAAATAGGGGAGTAATTCCTCAAAAACCCGATTGTTCCAAAGATAGTCATCCGCACCTAGAAAACAGATCCAATCGCCGCGGGAGTAACCCAGTGCCTTATTCCATGCGTGATAGATTCCATTATCTTTTTCCGACTCCCAGTGTGCAATTTTCTTGGTATAAGTTTTCAGTATGTCAACGGTACCATCAGTTGATCCGCCGTCCATGACAATAATTTCAAATGATGGATATCGTTGACCGAGAATGCTTTTTAGGCAGCGTTCCAACGTTTTGGATTTATTCAGGACCGCAATCACCGTTGTAATCAAAGGGAATTTGTCTTGCGAAAACACCATAATGCCTATTCCAGAGTAAAACTATTTGCTGTTTGGGGAGGGAGGTAATCGGCGCCTGATGGTACCGAAGCAAGCTTGCCGGTCGTGTAAGCCCCGACATCGGGGTAAACCTGTTTGAAGGGCAGGGCGATAATTGATCCGGACAGATACGGGTCAGCGACTAAAAATCCGTTGCATCAGTTTGCAGGGGAACGCTTTAATATAATTCGTATACGTATCATAATAGATTGTTTGCGATGGATTAAGGTAAATCCGGTCATGGTTTTTTGCAGCCATTTGTTTATGAAAAAACACATGTTCGCTCTCTGCCGTTACCCGCCTATCATCGTTTTTCTCACAATCATACCGGATCCCTGCGATTGCATCGTACGTATAGACTGCCAAACCACCGAATGATGAAGCAACTCTTATCATCGGCATCCCCTTTTTTAAGGGTTTGAGCAAAGTCTGATAGGTGTATATCATTTCTTCATTCTGTGGACGCTCGTCGCCGAATTCTCTGAATGCATAGGTGTCGAAATATACGTATCCCTTCCAAAAATGAAAAAGAATACCTATATCCTTTCTGAAAATATTTCTGCCATTTGAACCAACGGCATGCCATTTAACCGGTTGTCCAAAAGTATTTGCGATTCCGTCAATGGATATGGAGTAGACATCCAGGTCAACGACGATGACGAACTCGACGTGTGGGGTTTCTTCCAAAAAATCCATATATTGATTTCTGTACCCGGCCATCAGTTGTATTCGGTGCGCAGAGAAAAAAGGATTTGCTCCATCAGGGCATCGTTTTTGTATGGTGCGTACATTGGAGTCTCCTGATATAATGGTTACGTTTTTGCTGTCTTTTGACCACCGGTTTAAAATATATTTTGAATTATCCTTGCTGTCATTTTCGACAACGACAACGTAAGATTCCAAAAAATATTTTCTCAAATTTTCTACTTTTGAGATGTTTCTTCTGAGAGATTTTGCACAGTCCCGAACGGTGGAGCAAATCGCCACCTTTTGGGTTCTCATTTTTTCGTAGCCTTTAATGACCTTGGACTTGTAGTCCTCAGTTCTCGATAGAATCATCTTTTTGCCCCGGTGCAGATCGACTTATACATGTTTCCTCCGCACGGTCGAACAGTCTCAAAATAATCTTAGGAAATATCGGGATAGGTCGACGAATCGATACCGTAAGGGAAGGAGTACTTTATCAAGAAAAGTAATTGAATGGATTTTCCGGTAGTTTTCTGCAATCTTCAAATTCACGCTTTTCATATCAACAAAACACGTTGGGTTCCAACTTTGATCCAGATCCTCCGGCAAAACCGTTTTGCGTGACGGACGGCAGTGGGTGCCCGAACCGTCCAGGCCGATATTGGATACAAGAGATTTGATCGGTTGGATGCAAAAAGCGCTGTTTTTAAAATGAGCATAACACCATATGATATCCCAGGAATCTAATTTTCCTTCCATTTGAGATCTGAGCATGTGCGATAAGTCTTCGCCTCCACGGTTAAAGCGTTTTTGAGAATCTTTATTTTTTAAAAACCCATTAAAATCGGTTACCTTCCAGTCGACCCGGCTCCATCGATTCTCCCAGGTCCCCCAACCCCAGGACACGCTGCGGTAACTGAGAAAGACATCGTACGGGTAGGTTTCGGGTATTTTTATCATTTCATCCGGATAATTAAAGCCTGAGACTGAAAATACATGTTTTTTCGTTTCGTAATAATTTAGAGCATTATTCATATACGATAAAAAAAATTTGGTGCATACGATATCGTCTTCCAGGACAATAGCTTTATGATGCCGTTTTATTATGTCCGAAACCCCGGCTATGATGGAATTGGCAAGACCCTGGTTTTTTTTGTGTTCCACAATGTGAACCTGTTTGAAACCACGGATTGCAAATATAATTTGCCGGACTTCGTGAACCCATCGCTCATCGTTATCGTTCTTCGGGCCGTCTGAATAAACAAACAATTCACTTTGACCGGCGAGTTCATTGTTTTTTAGAGCCTCAATCGTGTTTAGAAGATGCTGCGGACGGTTATAAACAAAGAGAATGATCGGAGCTGGATTCACCATGAAAAACTCCCTCATTTATTGATCTGAAAGCGCCATATATTTTTCCGAGGGCGCCGAAAGCGGGACAAAAAAGATCGATACAAAAATTCTGAAAGTAATAGTCCGGACGAAATAATCGATAACTCGTTTTCGGGAAATAAAAAACAGGAGAACCGATCATTGAAAAGGCGGAACGAATGATCCGGAATACAGTCGGTTTTAACTGGAAGATGTGCCAGAAATCTTTTCCGTGGATAAAAGCGGATTTAAAAAACCATCTGACCATTAATTTGTGGGGCATAACAACGTGGTCTACAATAAGTTTCGGATCGAATCCAAGAATTTTTCCTTCTCTTCTCATCCGGACCTGCAATAATGTTTCCTCTCCATAGGAAAAGCGATCGCCCTTCGGACCCAGGTTCGATGGAAATCCGCCCAGCTGTTCCAGTACGGTTTTTCTAAAGGCGCAGTTTGCGCCATTGATATAGAGATGTTTCGGAATTTCTCCTGTTTCAAGCACGTTTCCTGCATTGGATCCGTAATAATCCTTAAACCATCTGGTTTTTCCGTATTTGTACCAGGGGAGGAAAACACCGCCGAAACCGTCGAAATCATAATTACGGATGACGTATAATAATCGCTCAACATAGTTCGGATGCGCCCGTGCGTCATCATCCAGATATGCGACCCAGTTGGCCCGCGCCTCTTGAAATCCTCGATTTCGGGCAAAACTCGCACCCTGTCGAAATTCCACGACCACTTTTAAATTGTGATATCTCGACGCAAACGATCCGGCTACCTCCTGGGTGCGATCTGTTGAGCTGTTGTTTACCACGATGACTTCATACAGTGATTTATCCGCGCTCTGCTCCACCAATGACTGAAGACAGAGTTTTAATAGGTTTGCCCGATTATATGTGGCTATGACGATGGATGCCTGCAGCCGGTTTTCTTGCATATGCGTTTCTTTTATCCAGTGTTGGATGGGAAATGATGCTTGTTGCTGAATTGCCGCTCGGAGATCGGCAGAATTGGCGCAAAGGTTGAGGCCGAACGGCCGTTAATAATCCGAAGGTGAGACGAACCGTCGATTCAAAGGTGGAAAAAAATTGGTTCCGATCCAGGCATCGACCATAGCGAAAATCGAGAATAAGGTTTTAGTCGAGATTGGATCAAATTGAATGCCGTTGAGAAATTCTCTTATGGCTGGCCGAAATTCGGCATTCGAATAGAGTTGTTCACCGGCATGATAATGGTGCCAGGATAAGATTCGCCTGTGATTTTTTTTGATATACGGATTTTTGCAATTCCGGAGATAGTTATGGATCAGATTTTTTCGCTCTTCTATCGGTTTTATCCGGCTGCTTCCGGTTTTGCTTTCCGGTGTGACGCGAAAACACGCCAACTCTTCAGGCAGGTAGCCGAATTTGAAATAGTTGCCCGCACGGTACCAGTAGTCGATATCCATCGTGTAGTTAAGCGTCTCGTCAAAATGACCGATCCGATCCAGCACGCGGCGCCTGATGAAGATCGTCGGCTGATAGATGAAATTTTTGCAAAGCTCCCGCAACAGGCTGAAAGGCCGGCTGCTCCATCGCTCAATAAAAAGGCTTTTTTCGTCGATCATGCGGCAGTCGCCATACAGAATATCGATGTCCGGATGACAGGAAAAATAGCGGGAAACGGTTCTAAGCGTCCCGGGCAGGTAAAGGTCATCGGAATTGAGATAGGCCAGGATGCTGCCGGTGCTTTTGGCGAGCCCCTTATTAATTGCGTGACTTTGTCCACGGTCTGTTTCGCTAATCCAATAGGTGAGAAAGTGTTCGTATTTTTTAATTACCTCGACGCTTTTGTCGGAACTGCCGCCGTCGATAATCATATATTCGAGGTTCGGATATTCCTGAAGCAGCACCGATCGAAGGGTTTCTTCAATAAATGATCCCTGATTGTAAGAAGGCGTGACAACACTGATACGGGGATATTTGAATCCTGCGGGCAAGGATTCGGTCGGTTTCACAGTTTCCTGCGTCCAGGGCCAGCCGGATTTGTCGTTTTCGCTCTGCGGTAAATCTTTAAAGGCAATAGACTGCATCGGTCGTCAGAGGTTTCCCTCAAAAAGTTGAATGTATCTTTTGGCCTGAATCTCCTCTGTGTACTCCTGTTCGATGATCTGCCGGCATCTGAGCGACATGGCGTTTCTTTCCGGCGGCGTGTCGAACAACCGGCCGATCGACGCGCTGAGCGCCTTCACATCCGATACCGGCGCCAGGAGGCCGGACTCTTCATGCCGAACCATCTCCGGAATACCTCCCGTATCGAAACCGACGACCGGTGTGCCGCATGCCATGGACTCCAGGACGGTGTTCGGGAGATTGTCCTGCAGGGAGGGAATAACGAAAACATCCGACGCACTGTATACTAAAGAAAGCAGAAGCTCGCTTTCAATCCGGTGCAGGTGAATGTGTCTTATTTGTGCCTGGATTCGAGGAGGAAAGCTTCCGACTGAAATCAAAAGCAGATTGTCTCTGTCGGCGAGAAGATCAATCGCCTTCAACAGAAGATCGAATCCTTTTCGATGCTCGCCGGGGTTGTGGGAAACAAAAAGCAGGACCTTTTCTGAAAAAGAAATACCCAGTACCCGGCGAACGGATTTTCGATCGCGCGGAGCAAAAATGCGGGTATCCAGGCCGTTTGGAATGATGCTTACGGTAAATTTTTTGAGCAGCGCGCTGTGTCTTGCTTTTTCGGCCAGCCACCGGCTCGGGGTAACGAATTGCATCCGCCCGGGATCTATCCGGTCATACATACTTTTTTTTCGCTTCCAGATTTTTCTGGAAAGATCTTTCTCCCGGTAGGCCGCCATCAGAGGACAGTTGCCGCATCGGTCCATATATTTGAGGCACTTTCCGGCGTAATGACACCCGCCGGTGAAAGGATTCATATCGTGCAGGGTCCAGACGATTTTTCTCCGTTTTGGGATATTGAGAAAAAAAGATGAATGGTCGATAAAACCCGAGACCCAATGCAAATTGATAATATCGCACTCGGGAATCTGCCGGAGTATTGAGCATCCGTATCTGCTGCGGTCATCGCTGAAATTGTCGATGACTTCCGGATTTTTTGACAGGTGCCTTGAAAGGCTGTAACGGATCTGTGTCTGACGAAATAGACGCTTTATGCGGGCGGAAAGGTTCATGGGCAGGCTGAATGCGCATACAGCGTCGTCATGATAACCGCGGCGTTCGACGAACATCGATGAAGTATGACCAGTCCGTTGAAGTGCCTTGTGGAGGCGGAAAGCCGCACGTGCGCCGCCGCCGCATTTCTCTTCCGTGCTTACAATAAGGATATTCATCGCGCGATTTGTTAGAAGCTGTTTCAAAACCTTGGATCCGGTTGGAGGGCAAGGCGCAGGTTGACGAAAAAGCGGAGCATACACGGTAGTGTGTGAGCATTTTGAGAAAACCTGCAACGCAGCCATCGTGCCTCAGACGAGGTTTTGAAATGGCTTCTACCTATTCGTGGCGTGCCAGCCAGTGATCAAACCGCATGTTCGTCAATTTTTCGAGCTTCGCAATATCCTGAGCATAGTTGCGTGCCAGTTTATTTCTCAAACCGGCTGAAAGCGTGTTGTCCTTACAGCGCTTCAATCCGGCCTGAAGCAAGGCGTCTCTGCGAATCTTTTTTGGCAGGTCCTTTCCTTTATTTTCAGCTATCCACAAAAAAATATTTCTAAAGGCCATCAAAGTCAAAAGCGGATTCATCATCCGCTTTTTCACTATAAAGAGTTTTACTCCGTTAATCGCACACCCCAAGACGATGCGAGACATGATTTCAGCTCTTTTGCCATCGTGGATTTCGATGTTTTTTGCTTCGAGTCCATCGACTGTTTTTCGCAGAACAAATTGAATCGTCGCTGAATGAACCCGGCTGGATTCATTATAGACCTTCGGTGAAATAGTAGCGGGCATCAAACCCAAAAATGTGCATATTTTGACATATTCCAGATGAGGGTTCTCCCGGAAATCTTCACTTTTAACCAGGCAAACCCGGTCACCGAAAAGATCAAGATACCGCTTTACCTGGTCGTGATACAGACCGGAGTTAAAGTATAAATAGTTCCAGTAATATTCCGGTTCAAACCAGTTGGGGATGGTTTTGCCGATTCGTTCGTATTCCAGGTCGAGCGCTTCTTCAAACGATTCCGCATATTCATAGCCCTCTTGAACCATCCAGCGATATAACGAATAGGCCCTGTCAACGGGATTCCGGAGCATGATGATGATTTTGGCATCCGGCGAGAACCGGTGGATTTTTGCGGAACTTTCAGGGTCGGTTAAATATGCGGTGGATGCTTCTCCGATCATTTTGTGGCCGGGTTCTGCCTGCCGAAACAGATCAAGGTATTTTTTACGACCCGTGGCACAGCCCTTTATCGAAAAATAGGCTGGTTCTTTTTCGATCTCGTCGGCAGGCATAAACACGCTTGGATGCTGTTTCAAATACTGCCACAAGGATGTCGTTGCAGATCGTGCTGCACCGACAATAAAGAAATTCGGTAGCAAAACCAGATCCTTACGCTAATGTTTGGAATAACCCAGTGCTTCCATCGTGCTTCCGGCATATTGCCAGTATTTCTCCAACAATTCGTCCGAGAAAAATTCTTTCCAATTTTCCGGTTTACCTGAAATGCCTCCACGGAACCCGGTATTCCACCACTCTGGTCGCATATTTCTTAAAAATGCCTGTCGAACTTGCCGGGTTGACCCCTCGATTGCCGTTTTGATATGGCTGTCATCTACTGGGATATCCAAAAAATTTCCAACTTGTCGAAGAATTCGTTCCGGTTTTTTACACAATTCCTCATATCTTATTTTCAAGATCGGCTTGTCTCGCGGGATAAGAATCCAGGATGTTACATGGTCTTGCCATGATCCGAAGGGACCAAAAGACCCTGAGATACAGGATATAAGAAACTGGTCAAATGTTTTATTATATCCATGAAGCTTCGTTTGATTATCGTACCATGAAGCCAAAGAATCTCGGCCATCACGAAACAGATAGATCACTTTCGGATAAGCAGGCATATAAGGTTCATGGCTTTTGATTACTCTAGGGCGTTCCATGTTATCCAGAATGCTTCGATCGTAGTAGGGGTCCGGAATATAGGCATCCACTGCATCCCTTGTAAGATCCAGTTCAGGATGCTTCAGCAGGGCTATCATTTGCCGGACCCAGGTATTTCCGGATCTTGGGTAGGATACGAGGAAAACATCATCACTGTAAATGCGGCATTTTTTTTTGTTAAATGAGACATAGTCGCCGCCAAAGGGCCATTTCAAACGGTACTTTAAATTGGCCAACATCACTTTTCCATTTCCTGTATGTTTACCGGATGGAGCTATAAATCGGAAAGTTTTTTGTAATCCCATTGAAAAGGAAAAGACAAAAACCCTTTTCTTACTTCTCCAATTTTATAAGGGTTTCCGACAATATCAAAACGAATCACATTTTCCCTGACATCCAAACGCCGTATATTCGGTTCGCCCAAATAGCAGGATACGATATAAGCGCCTGAATTCAGAAGATGGCCTGGAATTATTAGACCGGATTTGTGTTTCCCAGGAAAAATCTGCATATCGGCTTCTGAAAAATCAGAGTTGTTCGAGGTAAATACAGTCTCGCCTGTCATAGCCCTTACGACTACCCCTACCCTGTGGTCCTTCAGCTTTTCGAGGATTTCATATACAATTTCAACACGAATTGCGCTGCTGATTTCAAACACATTGGCTCGAACGCCATCAAGGTGCATCAGCGAGATGGATCTGATCCGACCCGCTTTTTCTATGTTTGTTCCAAACGAAACCTCAAACTGATCAGACACGTCATGCCCAAGATATGCTTGAATTACTCGGTCGGTTTTTCCGTCCAAGGCAATCCTGCCTTCGTTAATCCAAATGACGTGCGGGCATAAATTGCTGATTGCCGACATATTATGGCTCACAAACAATACGGTCCGGCCTTCGTTCGCTGCGTTTTTCATCTTCCCCAAACATTTTTTTTGAAACGCCGCATCTCCAACAGCAAGCACTTCATCTACAAGGAGAATTTCAGTGTCCAGGTGAGCTGCTACGGAAAAAGCCAGACGAACATACATGCCGCTGGAATAACGTTTGACAGGGGTATCCAGGAACTTTTCTATTTCGGAAAATGCCACAATCTCATCAAACTTCCGTTTGATTTCTTTTTTTTGCATACCCAATATTGCGCCATTTAAAAAAATATTCTCTCTGCCGCTCAATTCCGGATGAAATCCGGTACCGACCTCTAAAAGACTGGCCAGCCTTCCTTTGATACGAATGCGCCCGGTTGAGGGTTCGGTGATTCGGGAAAGGATTTTTAACAATGTAGACTTTCCGGCCCCATTTTTACCTATGATGCCGATAACATCTCCCGAGCGGACTTCAAATGAAACCTCTTTCAAAGCCCAGAATGTTTCACGGAAAGCTTTTGCCCTGCGAATACCATGAGCCGTAAAAATCGATCGACCAAGGAATTTGGCCTTTCCGGCGACGACATCTCTTAGAGTGAGATACCGATCCTGAGACTGATGTCTTATGATGTAGTTTTTGCCGAGATTTTCGACCTGTATAACCGCTTCAGCCATTTGGGCTCCATATCAAAACCGTTGTCATGGGTCCTACTTTTTCGACAGCGCCAGGCCTTTTCCAGAATGGCGTGTATCCCCCCTGACCAAATCCTGAATATGGACCGGCGTGCGAAATTCATCCGTCATTGCTTTGTAAAAGCCTTCCGTTCACTCTATTTTCCCATCTTGTGCTGCCCGTCGTTCGCGGGGCATGGAAAAGTGAGGAAAGGCCAAAGCTCCGCCTTTTTGGTTACATCTGGAAAAAACATATAACCATTAGATAATATTTATGATTATACTGTAAAACGAAAAGCCTGTCGCGTTTTGTCTTCCCAGATTATTATATGCGGCCGCTCTTCCAGCTTCTGTTTGAAGCCTTCATATTCTTCACGGCTGAGCACGAGCGAACGGATTTTTCGATTTATATATCGTTCAGTTTTTTTGCTCAGATCGTTCAGGTGATACTGGTTGATGTTTCCCACAAGGACGAGATCGATGATTCCCGTGTCTCTTCCTTCGGCATAGTCGTCGATGAGATAGGCTTTTTCGAGATCGCCCAACCTGTTGACGATGCCGTCGATCACCTGATCGATACCCATGACCTTTCTGACCATGGATCTTAATTCGGGAAACAGAGGATGGCTCTGATTGGCAACATAAAACACCTGTCTGCCCTGTTTATGGGATTTGAGGAGGCGTGTTTTTGTCAACTGATTGAGTTCTTCGCGGACCGAGTTGGTCGAAAGGTTGAATTCTTTTGCCAGTTCCCGAAGATAGGAACTTATGCCGGGGTTGAAAAAAAATCGCGTCAGCAACTTGATCCGTGTTTTTGACGAAATGATGCCTGAAAAAAGATTGTCCATCGAGATAGCTTTATGAGTAGTTTTATTGAACATAAATAAACCGGAGCGGTAAGTCAAGAAAAATCCTGCGCCTTTTTCGACACCTGTCGCTTGGCGGGTAGTTCCTCTTGGGTAAACAGGGAGATGAAATGCGTCCATTTTTTAGATAGGGCCCATCCATAAAGTCGGTATTTTGTGTTTTATCGTAGGGGCGGGGTTCATCCCGCCTGAGGCGGACAGGCCTCTCCCTTGCGGTTTTTCAGGAAATGCGAGGGGTTATGGATGAGCACTAGATAACAAGGGGATCGTATGAAAATTAAGCATTGCAATTTTAAGATATTTTTTGTAAAATATATATTTTAGTATATGAAGCGGCGCCTTTTCCGCCGGAAATGAAGAAGGGGCCGGCGCTTCTGCTTGGGCCCCTTTCAAATTTGGTACGCCTGAAGGGATTCGAACCCCTGACCCACGGATTAGAAGTCCGTTGCTCTTTCCAACTGAGCTACAGGCGCGCGGAGTGATACTCATCAACATAGTATATTCTCTCGATACTGTCTACAAAAATTGATGAGATGCCCGAAGAGAGCGGTTTTTTTCGGCGGCGGGGATTTGTCTCATCGCTGATCCAAGTCCGCCTGCGATAGCGTTGAAACAGGGATGATGATGAACAGTCGAAATAAGAAGAAAAACGATGCCTACAGCGAGAGCGATGTTGGCCGGGAACCTGCCGATGCGACGGGTAAAAAATACGTTGAAAAGGACGATATTTTCCGAAGCGACGACAAGGCGCTTGTCATACTTGATCCGCTCCAACGATATCTATATGAAATCAATCGGTATAAACTTCTTTCCAGGGAGCGCGAGCGGGAACTCGCCATACGGATCTATGAAAACGATGATCCCGAGGCCGCCTATGAAATGGTGACCGCCAATTTGCGTCTTGTGGTTAAAATCGCCCTTGAGTTTCAAAGGATCTGGATGCAAAATCTTCTGGATCTCATTCAGGAAGGAAATATCGGGTTGATGCAGGCCGTGAAAAAATTCAATCCATATAAAAACGTAAAATTTTCCTATTATGCATCCTTCTGGATCAAGGCCTACATCCTGAAATTCATCATGGACAACTGGCGGCTCGTGAAAATAGGAACGACGCAGGGTCAACGGAAGCTTTTTTTTAAACTCAAAAAGGAAAAACAGTATCTGATCGACCAGGGCTTCGATCCCAAACCAAAACTTCTCTCCGAAAAGCTGGGTGTATCCGAAAAAGAGATTATCGACATGGATCAAAGGCTGGATGGATGGGATGTATCACTGGATGCTCCGATAAAGGACGATTCCGATACGGACAGAATCGAATTCATAAGCACATCGGAGGCATCCGCTGAAAGCCAGGTCGCCAAAAAAGAAATGGAGTTGCTTCTCAGGGAAAAAATTGAAGACTTTCGAAAACAAATGACCCTCAGAGAACAAGAAATCTTTGACCAGCGCATTTTTTCGGATAATCCGGCAACCTTGCAGGAAATCGGTGATCAATACGGGATCTCAAGGGAGCGCGTCCGTCAGGTGGAAAAAAACATCATCAAAAAGATGAGGGAATATATCAAACAGAATATCCCTGATTTTGCGTCCTATGCCGATGGATCGGTCTCTGAATAGGAAAAAGAGCGGCATCTCCGGTGCCTGCTTAAAAAGAAACAGGATTTGTTAAATGAATGCATTTTTATGGAAAATGGCCATATCCGTTATGGTCATTTTCTTTTTTCTAAGTTGCGCGGCGGTGAAAACACCGGCTCCTGTCGAACAGGTGACGCCGGTTTCCGCTCAGGACGAGGACAACGCCTATTATTTTTTTACAGAGTACAATATTCATCAGCGGCAGGGCGATTTCGACAAGGCCGCCTATTATCTTAAAAAAGCCGTCGAACGCGATCCCGAATCGATCTTCTTGCTCAAAGAGCTTTCGGCGCTTTACCTCAGGATGAACGAAACGCAGAAATCCCTGGAAACAGCCCAAAGGATTCTCGATAAGAACAAAGAGGATGTCGATGCCCTGATTCTATACGGCAGAATTAAACAAAGTCTCAAGCAGATAGACGAGGCAAAAAAAGCCTATAGAAATGTCATCGCCATCGATCCCACGCAGGAAATTATTTATCTTTCGCTCGGCGGCATCTACCAGGAAGAACAAGACTGGGAAAACGCTTCCAGGGTGTATCAAAAACTGCTGCAGCATTTCCCTGAATCCTATGCCGGATATTTCTATCTGGGCAAGGTGAACAGCGAACAGGGAAATCTGGAGCAAGCAGAGAGGCACTTTTTAAAAACGTTGGAGCTTGCTCCGGATCTTGAAGAACCGCGGATGGAACTGATTTCCATTTACAAAGTGCAGGGAAAAACAAACGAGGTGGTACGACTTTATAAAGAGATGCTGCAAATGGATCAGTCAAACATCGGCGCCGCGCTGGCGCTTGGTGCTTACTATCAGAAAACCGGGCAAAACACCCAGGCCGATGCCGTATTGAAGGACCTGGCGGAAAGGACTGAAAGCGAACCGGAGATCCTTCGAACCCTGGCGAAGGTCTATCTGGAAAGTGAAGAATTTGATACGGCATCCGTCCTGCTGGAAGGGATGCTGAAAGGGGCGCCGGAAAGCCCGGACCTTCACTATCTTTCCGGTATCGCCTTTGAGGGCTTGGATGAGAAGAGAAAAGCCATTGCGCATTTCAAGAAAGTGCCTGTTTCATCTCAGTTTTATGAAAACACCGTATTTCATATTTCCTTTCTATACCAGGAACTCGGGGATATCGAGACGGCCATCTTGTTTTTAAAAGGCGTTATCGCGCATTCCCCGAACAACCCTATGTTTCTTCATCAGCTGGGGGCACTTTATGAGGAATCCGACAGGTTGGATGACGCAGAAAATACGCTCAAAAAGGGACTGGGGCTTGATCCTGAGAACGTGAGACTCCTTTTCCGCCTTGGAATCGTTTACGACAAGCAGGGAAATAAGGAGGCATCCATCGAGCAGATGAAGCGGGTGATCGACCTTGACCCTGAAAATGCGAGTGCGCTGAACTATCTGGGGTATACCTATGCGGAAATGGGTGTGGATCTGGATGAGGCCGAGCGACTGGTCAAGGAAGCGCTGAAATACAAACCGGACGACGGATATATCACTGACAGCCTGGGGTGGGTGTATTTCAAAAAAGGGCTCTACAAAGAAGCCCTTAAAATCCTTAAAAAGGCCGTTGAACTGGTCCCGGACGATCCGGTTATTCTAGAACATCTAGGGGATGTATATTTAAAATTAGGAAATAAAAACAAGGCGCTCGAATTTTATAACCAGTCTTTGTCGAATAAAGAAGGAGACGCCTTGGAGCTGGAAAGAAAAATAAAGGGTCTGGTTGAGGAAGCCGGCCGATAAGCGGCATCCAACGCATTTTTCCCGATACGATATGGAATGCGAATCTTGCAGATTTTGTCTGGTGCGATGTTTCAGAAGAAATGCGGTCATCTTTTTTTTCCTGTTCCTGGCCGGTTTTTTTTTGTCTTCATGCGCCGGTCGGCTGGGTCCTGCGGCGGATGAAGCCGCTTCTCGCGAAGATGCATTCGCCCGGCAGCTTTTGTCCTCGACGACAAATACGAATCAGGGGCTTAGCACCTTCAAGGGCATCGGCAGGCTTCGTCTGTCTGCCGATAAGGCGCCTTTCCGTGAAGCCCGAATCGCCTGGACCGGAACAGCTGATGGAAACCTTCGGCTGGAAGTCCTCAGTATTTTTGGACAACCCATCGCCACCATCGCCGTGAATAGTGAATGGTTCTACCTGCATGATCATGCTGCACAGTTTTTCCGCAAAACCAGGGTCTCTTCCAGCGGCCTTAAAAATGCTGTCGGTATTCCGATTGCCCCCCGTGACGTGGCGGTCTTGCTGGCCGGACGTATTCCCGTGCGGCCATGGCGTCATGTTAAGCTGGCCCATGACGACGAGGCCGAAGGCGACCTGCTTCTGATTCTAAAAACGCGTCGAGAAAAAGTGATCCAAAAAATTCTTATCGACCGCGGGACGCAGGAGGTCCGCCGGATAGAAATGTACGACGAAAGCGGCTCACTTGCCTACCGGACCGTTTTCGATAGCATGCAGACCGTTCATGGGTATGTCGTGCCCAAGGCTTTTTCCATAGAATCTGCCGAAGGCGTGTCTGCTCGATTGGTTGTCGAGAAATACTGGACAAACATTTCGATTTTCCCTGATGCCTTTACCCTGAAGGCGCCTGCAAAGGGCAAGGGTGGCGAAGCGTACCCTTGATTCAGCGTTTTCAAAACACTATAATATGTTATGTCGGAAATTTGTTTCGTGGCGGAGAGAACGTTAGGGAAATTGGCAAAATGGCTGAGGATTCTCGGATACGATGTTCTTTACGAGAAGGGCGTTGCCTCGATCGAGGAAGCACATGATAAGCGAATACGCCTGACGCGGACAAGGAGAGTGGTTGAGACCCGGACCGCGCAGCGAATACTTTTCATAACCTCCAATGATTCTTTCCAGCAGCTTATAGAAGTGGTTCAGCAACTTGAAATGACCCCGAAAGATTTTCGGCCCTTTACGCGATGCATTCTCTGCAACACGCCTATCGTGAAAATTGACAAGGTCCTGGCAAAGGGCAGGGTTCCGGATTACATCTGGGAAATCCATGATTCCTTTAAATTTTGCTGCCGGTGCGATAAAATATACTGGCCGGGCGACCATACGAAAAACACTCTGGAAAGAATCAAACATCTGTTTTTGGAGTCCGATAAAAGCCGGGTGACAGAAACCGACCGCATCGGGCAGACCCCGGGCGATAGAGAGTAAGGGGAAAGGGAGGAAATAACCGATAATGTCAGCGGAAAACAAATCCGAACCATGTGCCGCCTCGAGCGGCTCCAGTTCCGGTTCGAGGGCTGCGACAAAACTTCAGGACATGATGATCGAAAACGCCCTCGAAAAAATAAAAAACCGATTGTTGATCATGAGCGGCAAGGGAGGTGTCGGCAAAAGCAGCCTTGCGGCCAATATCGCCGTAAGCCTGTCGAACAGAAATTTTCGGGTGGGTCTTCTGGATGTGGATTTTCACGGCCCCAGCATCGCCAATATCCTGGGTTTGAAAGGTCTTCTGGATGTCGACAATGACCGATTTGCGACTCCCAAGATTTACGGTAATGGCCTCAAGGTCGTTTCCATGCAGTCTCTGCTGCAGGAATGCGATAAGGCCGTTATCTGGCGCGGACCGGTTAAAACCGGAGTAATCCGCCAGTTTCTTACAGACGTCAGATGGGGTGAGCTCGATTTTTTTGTTATCGATTCTCCCCCCGGAACCGGCGACGAACATCTGGGTATTGCCCAGTCGATAGCCGGGGTGAAAGCGGTCATCATCACCACCCCTCAGGAGATCGCGCTCTCGGATGTCCGTAAATCCATCAATTTTTGCAGGAACGTGAACATGGAGATCCTCGGGCTGATCGAAAACATGGGACCGTTTCCCTGTCCGTGTTGCGGAAGAATCATAGACCCTTTCAGAAGCGGTGGCGGTGAAAAAACGGCAGCCTCGATGGGAATCCGTTTTATCGGTGCCATTCCGTTCGACCCGGACGTTGTGAAAGCCACGGACAACGGGATTCCTTATGTGAATCACTGCAGTACCGGTATATTTTCCAGGGCCGTCGAAGACGTCGTCGATCGGATTGCGACGCTGCTCCCGTAATGTTATTATTCGCCAGGCAACGGGCGAAGGGAGACCATAGAGCTATAGGGGATAAGAGCAGGGCGTACGGCTCTAGGCATGAGGCGTACGGGAAAAAACAGGGGTCAAGGCGCAAGGCAAAAAGACGGATTCTATTCCTTCCGCCGTATACCTTGTGCCCTGAGCCGTACGCCGTATGCATATTTATCAAACAAGGACAAACGTGTCAAAGCACGGACCATGTCTGAATCTGTTGCGATATCGCCCCGGGTCATAATGACCTTTCTGAATCGGCGAGAGGGGCAAATTCTCTCTCCATCGGCAACCTTGAGCGTCTCCGGAATCCGCCGACATCCTGAACAACACATGGAAACAGGATATCGGCAGAATTTTGCCGTTGATGTGGACCGTGTGCTTCATTCGCGCGCTTATACCCGATATATCGATAAAACCCAGGTCTTTTATCTGATTCAAAATGATCACATTACCCATAGGGTTCTGCACGTGCAACTGGTGTCAAAGATCGCCAGAACAATCGGCCGCTTTTTGGGATTGAACGAAGACCTGATCGAAGCCATTGCCTTAGGCCATGATATCGGTCATGCGCCTTTTGGTCATGATGGAGAGAGATTTCTATGCAAGCTCTGTCTATCCGCCGGAATCGGCCATTTTCAGCACAACGTTCAGAGCATTCGGTTTCTCGACAGGGTGGAACGAAAAGGCAAAGGTTGGAATCTTTGCCTTCATACTCTGGACGGTATTTTGTGCCATGACGGTGAGGTGCACAACGAGGCCCTTGAACCCAGGCGGGATAAAACATTCGATGTTCTGGAATCCGAGATGGCCCAAAAAAAATTGGAACCGAAAATCGAACTCTATCCCATGACCCTTGAGGGTTGTGTGGTAAGGATGGCCGATACGATCAGCTATATCGGTCGTGATATCGAAGACGCAATCCGGTTGAACCTGATCCAGCGCTCGCAGCTGCCCAAAGAGAGCGTCAGTCGCCTCGGCAACACAAACGGCACGATTGTCTATCATCTTGTCACCGACGTGATTCGGACAAGTTACGGAAAAGGGTATGTCGCATTCAGCCCTGAAGTGTCTGCTGCATTGAAAAGGCTCAAGGAGTTCAACATGGAAAGAATTTATTTAAATCCGGAGATCAAAAAGCACATGGGAACCATCGAGGGTCTCTTCAACATGCTGTTTGAGAGATATTTGAAGGATATCGAGAAAAAAAATTATCAATCCGTAATTTTCACCAGTTTTTTAAAAGATATGGCCGCGGAGTATACGGAGGCATCCAACCATGCCGAGATCGTCAGAGATTTTATTGCCGGCATGACAGATCAATATTTTTTAAGACAGTTTCCAACTTCCATGAGACCGAAACCAATCGAGTACCTTTGATCCACCATGGGACACGATCGATCCTATCGCAATCTGATCCAAAGTAAAAATCTTCTTTCCTATCGGGTCGTCGTTAAAGAAACGGATATTCATGTGCAGGCAGGTCGGAATCTCGACAGACTGACCAGAGAACTTGTTCTGAAACACAGAGGGTATATCGAATCCTATATCGAGAATTATCCCGACTTTGCGATGACCCTGGTCCCCTGGCGATTTTCCGGGCCCATGCCGATCATCATTCGGGATATGGTAAAAGCCGGGGAAACAGCCGGAGTAGGTCCGATGGCGGCTGTCGCCGGTGCGATTGCCGAGCATGTGGGAAAGGATCTTTTATCCTGTATCGATGAAGTGATAATCGAAAACGGGGGCGACATCTTTATCAAGGCGAACGATTGCGTGACGGTCGGTATTTTCGCCGGAAAATCGCCCCTGAGTCTGCGCCTCGGGTTACGGATCGATTCGACCGTACATCCTGTTTCGGTCTGCACCTCCAGCGGGACTTTCGGCCATTCGTTGAGCATGGGGAAGGCCGATGCGGTATGCGTGATTGCCAGGTCCTGCCCACTTGCCGATGCTGCCGCAACGGCCATAGGAAACCGCGTTCGATTCCCATCCGATTTTCGACCAGCCCTTGATTTCGGCAAGTCTATACGAGGAATAACCGGTATCCTCGTAATTAAAGGCGCTGAAATGGGGTGTTGGGGCGATATTACTCTGGTTTCGCTTCCTTAAAAATAAGGTTGAGTTTTAAAACAGATGGGGGTAAAAAGATCCGATATGCAGTAATCCGGTACCCGTTAAACCGGGCTCGAAAAGCAACAGAGAAAACATCCTGGCGCTTTGACGGGTGGATGGTAAAATGATTTGTGAAGTGGGGAGAATCTCGGATGAAGACTGTATGGGCGCCTTGGCGGATTGAATACATTACTTCAGAGAAGGAAGACGGGTGTATTTTTTGTAAAGCTTTGCAGGATCAAGACGGCCTGACCCTCTATAAGGGTGAATCAACTATGGTCATGATGAATAAATTTCCTTACATCAACGGCCATCTTCTGGTAGCGCCGCGAAAACATATTTCCACGCTCCACCAGCTCGACAGAACCGAGATGGGAAATCTTCTCAAGACGGTCGAGCAATCCATAAGGATTTTAAAAAAGACCATGAACCCGGATGGATTCAACGTCGGCCTGAACCTGGGAAAAGTGGCCGGTGCCGGTATGGAGGAACATCTCCATTTTCATATCGTACCCAGATGGTTCGGCGACACCAATGCGCTGACGGTTTTTGCAGATCTCCGGGTCATTCCGGAGCATATTCAGACAACGTGCAATAAATTAAAACCATACTTTATGGAATTAGATTTAACTAATTAAAATAAAAGGATAAATATAATGAAAAAAGCCAAAATATTTTTCTGGCTTGTGATAATCGGTTTTTTATCGCTGACCGTATATCAAAATCAGGGTTTGTTTCTGAGTCCGCAAGATATCGGTCTGAAACTTTTCGTTGTCGATGAATACAAGGCCGAAGGGATTCCCAACGCCATTTTTTTTCTGGCATTTTTCTTGATCGGTTTGCTGATATCCTATTTTTATAGTCTTTCGGAGCGCTTTAAAGCCAGGAAAGTGATAAAAACCCTCAACGCGTCGGTCGAATCCCATCTTCAGGAAATCGCATCGCTAAAAAATGAACTCGCGTCTCTAAAGGGCCGCGGCGGCGCACAGGATGAAAAAAGGGACACTCCTGCCGAGCAGCATGGTCCCGTTGATGCCGCATGATCGGACGCAAATGCTGCGGATTCGATTCGAAAGGCCTTGACGGTTTCGAAACCCGCCCGTTTTTGAATGATGAAAATGCGCTGCAGAGATAATGCTGCCAGTTTGGGTTCATGAACTCTTCTAAGATTACCCCCATGATTCAGCAGTATTTGTCCATAAAGAAAGAGTATGGAGACGCCATACTTTTTTACAGAATGGGCGATTTTTATGAAATGTTTTTCGAAGATGCTGAACTTGCCTCCAAACTGCTGGAAATCACATTAACTTCAAGAAATAAAAACGACGAACGTGCCGTCCCGATGTGCGGTGTGCCTGCACGATCCGTGCAGGGTTATATCGCCCGGCTGATCGAAAAAGGATATAAGGTGGCGATCTGCGATCAGCTCGAAGACCCTGCCCCGGCCAGGGGGTTGGTGAAGCGGGACGTGATCCGGGTGATTACGCCCGGCATGATCGTGGAAAATGAACTTTTAGACGAAAAATCCTATAACTATATTCTTGCCTGGAATCAGATTAACGGTACCTACGGCATTTCTTATCTCGATATTTCCACGGGAACATTCCGGGTTTCAGAATCCTCCGACGCGCAAACGGTCACCGAGGAGTCTCTCCGCATTTCCCCGAGAGAACTTTTATTGCCTGAATCATTGAAAAGTGATGCATCGATTTCTTCTGTCATCGCAGGTTTTCCGGAGCGATCCATAACTTTTCTTGATATGCGGGCCTTCGATTATCGAAATGGCCGTGAGAGACTGCTCGAACAATTCAAAACATTGTCCCTGGAGGGCTTTGGTCTTGAAGGCATGGAAGCCGCCGTCGGCGCCGCCGGCGCAATTTTGTTTTATGTCGGAGAAACGCAGAAGCAAAAAATTGAGCACCTGACTTCAATCGAAAATTATAGCCTGAGCAGCTTTTTGCTGATCGACGATGTCAGCTGCAGAAACCTGGAGCTGCTAAAGAATATCCGTACCGGAACCAGGCATGGCACCCTTTTCGAGATTCTGGACAAAACCATGACGGCCATGGGCGGTCGAATGTTGAAACAGTGGATTCGATATCCGCTCTTGTTCGATACCGCCATTCGCTCAAGACTCGACGCCGTTTCCGAGGCAAGGTGCAATATTTCGGCCCGCCGGCAGGTTCGTGAATCCTTGAAGGGGGTTTATGATCTCGAACGGCTGGGCAGCAAAATCGTCATGGGGCATTGCAATGCACGGGACCTGCTCGCCATGAAACAATCCTTGCAGTCCTTGCCCCATATCTGGGGGCTGATCTCCTGTCTGAAGGCCGATCTCTTTTTATTGGACGAAGATTTTCAGCCCCTTGATCCACTTTGTACCCTGCTGGAAAAAGCCATCAGGGAAGATGCGCCGCCGGTTGTCCATGAAGGGGGGATGATTCGCAGAGGGTTTCATTCCGATCTGGATCATCTCATCAACATCGGCCGTGAGGCAAAGACATGGCTCTTGAATCTGGAAGCCAAGGAGCGGGAGGCGACCGGAATAAATTCCCTCAAGGTCAGCTACAACAGGGTGTTCGGCTACTATATCGAAGTGTCGAAGACGCATGGTCCTTCCATTCCTTCCCATTATGTCCGAAAACAGACCCTGGTCAATGCCGAGCGGTATATTACGGATGAACTGAAAACCTTCGAGCAGGAAGTACTCGGCGCCGGCGAACGAAGGGCTGCACTTGAATATCAGATATTTCAGAATATTCGAAACGAAGTCGCCCGCCACAACCCGTTGATTCAGCGGACGGCGCAATTCATCGCCCGTTTGGATTGTTTGATGAGTCTCGCCGAGGTCGCCGATCAAGAAAATTACTGCCGGCCGGAGATAACAGCGGACGGCGTACTCCTTATCGAGGAAGGCCGTCATCCGGTGGTGGAAAAAATGCTTGTGGGCGAACGTTTTGTGCCCAATACTCTGCGAATGGATGATGAATCGCACCAGGTATTGATCATCACCGGTCCCAACATGGCCGGCAAATCGACGGTTCTTCGGCAGGTGGCGCTTCTGGTTTTGATGGCACAGATGGGATCTTTCGTTCCCGCCACCGGCGCATCGATCAGCATTACCGACCGGATATTCACACGCGTCGGCGCTCTCGATAACCTTTCTCAGGGTCAGAGCACGTTTCTGGTGGAAATGGAAGAGACGGCCAATATCCTGAACAACGCAAGCGAAAAAAGTCTGATTATTTTAGATGAAATCGGCCGGGGAACTAGCACCTTCGACGGCCTCAGCATTGCATGGGCTGTAGCGGAATACCTTCACGACCTGAACCATAAGGGGGTAAAAACATTGTTTGCCACCCACTACCACGAATTGACGGACCTTGGCCGAATGCTTCCCCGTGTAAAAAACTACCATATTGAAGTGAAAGAATGGAACGACCGGATAATTTTTTTAAGAAAACTCGTCGAAGGTGGAACCAACCGAAGTTACGGAATCCAGGTTTCCCGTCTTGCCGGAATTCCCGACAGGGTCATTCAAAGAGCCAAGCAGATTTTGTTCAATATTGAAAACGGAGAACACGGTCTGCATCATTCTGTGTTTTCGACAGGCGGATCCCCAATAAAAAAAGGCCCTGTACAGCTCGAACTGTTCCGCAGGCCCGATCAGTTCATCATCGAGAAACTGCAAATGCTCGACATCTCGACCATGACGCCGCTGGATGCGTTGAACTGTTTAAATGAGTTGCGGGAGAAGGCGAAAGATATTCCGGGTACCAGATGAAGGCATACAAAGCAAGGGGTTTTCCGTGAGCCGATACAATCCATTCGTTTTGATCGCACTGATCCTATGCTACAGTTTTATTTTCTCCCATGCAGCCACCGGGTTCGCTTCCACGGCGAAAGATCTGTATTTCGAGGCCGATGCCTGTCAACGAAAACTCCGGATCACCCCGCAGATGCTCAAATACCGGCAGTATTGGTTGTCCTGCATCGAAAAATTTCAGGTTGCTTACCGGCAGGACCCCTCCGGTGCTTATGCTCCTGCCGCCCTGTTCATGTCCGGACAACTTTACCTGGACCTCTATGATCAATCCCGCAAACCGTCGGATAAAAAAGAAGCCCTTGACCTGTTTGAAAGGATTATCAAGCGATTTCCCAAAAGCGCCTACAAACAAAAAGCCGCTGAAGCGATACGCAGCGCATCCAAAAAAACGACTGTCCCGCAGAGCGAATCCACAGCGAAAGCAAAACAGAACGCAAAGCCGTCGCCGGGCGGCAGCGTTTCGGAAAAAAGCTATTTAACCGCGGTGTCCTGTCAAAAATCGCTCCTATCAGATCCCCAGAAGCGGCAGTACCGGCATAACTGGTTGTCCTGTATCAATGCCTTTGAGAAAGTCTACCATCTTGAGCCGTCCGGACCTCGAGCGGCCGAATGCCTTTACACGTCCGGCAGCATGTGCCGTGAGCTCTATAGATATTCCGGCAGGACTTCAGACAAAACCAAGGCGCTCGATTTTTTCCGACGCGTGGCCGAAGATTATAGCGGCAGCGAGTGGGCGCAGAGAGCCTCAACCGCCATGGCTGAGATGTCTCCTGCGCCTGGCAGGGTTTCGGCTGATAACAAAACAAAAGCGCCGGGGAAAAAACCGACAGTCGACAGGGCGGCAGATGCAGCCTCCCGGAAAACAGATATCGAAGCGCTCCTGTCCGAAACCCCTGAGCAGGTCATTTCAATCGAACAATCCAGGATGGGCGGGGATCGACAGGAAACGACTCCCTCCGAAAAAGAAGACAGCGCGGTGACTCTCGTAACGGGGATACGTTTCTGGTCGAATCCAAACTATACTCGGGTAGTAGTCGATGCGGACGGCGAAACGACCTATGAGCATATGGTGCTGAAAAAAGATTCTTCGATCAAAAAACCCGAGCGCCTTGTAGTCGACTTGCGCAACAGCAGGCTGAAAAAGGACATCGAAAAATTAATTCCGGTCGATGACAATCTTCTCAGCGATGTGCGGGCCGGACAGAACACTCCGGATGTGGTCCGGGTCGTCATCGATATCAAGTCCATGAAGAGTTATAAGATATTTTCCCTTAAGAATCCCTATCGCATCGTTGTGGACTTGTGGGGGGGAGAGCCTGTGGCGGAAGCAAAGGTGCAGCCGTCGCCGAAGAAAAAGGGGGAAAAGCTGACGTCCGGAGCGCTTGCCAAACAGCTCGCCCTGGGAGTCCGTCGGATCATCATCGACCCGGGACATGGAGGAAAAGATTACGGGGCTCCGGGTTATCTCAAAGGCATTCATGAAAAGAACGTGATCCTTCAGATAGGAAAGCGTCTTGCGGAAAAAATCAGAAGGCAGCTTAACTGCGAGGTCATCCTTACCCGTGATCGGGACCGGTACCTGACCCTAGAAGAACGCACGGCATTTGCCAATACAAGGAATGCGGATCTTTTTATTTCTCTGCATGCCAATTCATCAACGGACAAAAGGGCTTTCGGGATAGAAACCTACTATCTCAACCTGGCCACGGACGATGAATCAATCATGGTCGCTGCCAGAGAAAATGCGACTTCAACAAAGAATATCAGCGATCTGCAGATGATATTGAACGATCTCATGCAAAACGCCAAAATCAATGAATCCAGCCGCCTGGCAGCCCATGTCCAGGAGTCTCTCTGCAACCATCTGAAGACAAAATATGATCGGATTAAAAATAAAGGAGTGAAACAGGCTCCTTTCTATGTCCTGCTGGGCGCCCAGATGCCGGCGATATTGATCGAAACCTCTTTTATCAGCAACGAAAGGGAATGCCGGCGATTAATCAGTGAGAGATACCAGGACCACGTGTGCGATGCGGTTCTAATGGGCATTCGAAACTATATCCAGGAGATAAATCCGACTGCGCTTTTAAAAGGTTCGCCCAAAGGGTAGGGGGCGGAACGGAAAATCCGGCGGTTGTTGACCGCTTCAAATAATTTTGATAGCGTCGCTTGTCTTTTGTCGTCATCCAGTTCAAACGACATCCAGGGGGATCGCGAATTCATTCAAAGCTGAGGACCTGAAACAGCCATGGACTTTCTGCTATCCGATAAACACCGCGCCGTACGCCGGTCCGTGCGAACTTTTTGTGAGCGTGAAATTTTTCCCATTGCAAAGGATATCGACCAGGAGGCCCGATTTCCCTGGGATGTCGTTGAAAAGATGGGAAGCCTCGGGTACTTCGGGGTTCAGGTCCCGGTGGAACTCGGAGGTGCGGGCCTGGATGCGCTGAGCTATGCTATCGTCATCGAAGAAATTTCGAGGGCCTGTGCAGGCCTGGGGCTCTGTCTGGCGGTGCATTACGGTGTCGTGGTTTTTCCGATTCTTGCCTTCGGGTCCGAAGATCAGAAGAAGAAGTGGATTCCTCCCCTTGCCAGGGGCGAGAAGATCGGCGCATTCTGCCTGACCGAGCCGAATGCCGGTTCCGATGCCGCCGGAGTCGAATCCACCGCTGCGTACGGAGATGGGCACTATGTCATCAACGCCAACAAAGTATTTGTCACAAACGGCGGTGTCGCGGACATTTGTCTTATATTTGCACGGACCGATCCAAAGGCCGGTCGAAAAGGGATCAGCGTGCTGGTTGCCGAAAGAGGGACGGCGGGTTTTGTGGTGGGAGATCTTGAAGATCTCTGTGGTGTGAGGGCGAATCCGGTAAGCTCCATCCGACTTTATGACTGCCGGGTACCGGAAGAGAATTTGCTTGGAAACGAGGGTATGGGGCTGCGAATCGGGCTGACGGCCCTTGATACCGGCAGGATGGGCATTGCGGCACAGGCACTGGGAATCGCCCAGGCTGCTTTCGATGAGGCGGTGCGATACGCCGGGCAGCGACGCCAGTTCGGCGTTCCCATTTCAGCGCATCAGGCCGTTCAGGCAATGATTGCGGACATGGCTACCCAGCTGGATGCCGCACGACTCATGGTCTATCGGGCGGCGATTTTAAGCGACAGGCGAAAGCCGTTCGGCCAGGAATCGGCCATGGCCAAACTCTTCGCCTCCGAGACGGCATGCAAAGTGACCGACCTTGCCGTTCAAATCCATGGTGGGTACGGCTATTCCAAATCCTATCCGGTGGAACGCTACTATCGGGATGCCCGCGTGACCCGAATTTATGAGGGCACTTCCGAAATCCATCGTATCGTCATATCGAGGGGCGTCATGGGCGCCTGACCAGCCAGGGTCCGGGTAACTTCTATGAGAAAGGGACGCTATGAGATTGAACATCATCGTCTGCATCAAATCGGTCGTTCTTGACGTGCCCCAGGGCCCGGTTGTTCGATCCGCCGAGTCCTGCGAGCTAAACCCGTTCGATCGACCGGCCCTGGAACTGGCTTTGAAATTAAAGGAGCTGCACGGCGGAACGGTCACGGCCGTTACCATGGGGCCCGAATCTTCGACCTCGGCTCTTCTGGAAGCGATGGCACTTGGTGTAGACCGCGGCATTCTCCTGTCGGATCCAGCACTTTCCGGATCGGACACCCTGGCCACCTCGACGGCACTTGCCGCAGCAATTCATGCAATTTATCCGTTCGATCTTCTTCTTTTCGGCACGCGGACTGCCGACAGCGATACCGGCCAGGTGGGTCCCCAGACTTCAGTTCTGCTCGACCTGCCCCTTGTCACCGGGGCGCATGCCGTCGACATCCTGCAAACCGTTATGCGCGTGGTGCGGCGGGCGGACGGATTCAGGGAGGTATTTGAGGTTACTCTGCCGGCGGCCTTGACGGTGCATCCCGGCGCCGTTCAGCCCAGGGACATAACGCTTTACGGCATCGCATCGTCTTTTGAAAGCCGTCTCATAGAAAAATGGGGCTTAAAGGAGATCGGACTGACTCCGGATCAGGTGGGGGAAGCGGGGTCGCCGACCCGGGTATACGCATTGAACCGTGTAAAAAAAGACAGGATTTGCGATTTTTTGCCAGGGCCGACCGAGGAAATGGCGGATGAATTGATACGACGATTACTTGAAACAGGGTTGATCAAATGATCGGCCCGGGCAGGGGACAGCATGACAGACGGTAGACGATCGCAGATCTGGGTTTACGGTGATCTAAGAAATGATCGGTTTTTCGCATTTGGTCTCAATGTTCTGGCCAAAGCGAGGGGTCTTGCACGGTCCGTTTCGGGGAAAGCCGCCATGGTACTTGTAGGATCCCCGCAGAAAGGCATATCGGAAACCAGCGGGCCTTTTTCTGCATGCAAACCGCTGGCAGACGCGCAGAAAGAGGCTCTGGCACACGGGGCTGATATGGTTTACATTGCGGAGCACGCGGACCTCTGTATGCCGCCGAGGGCCGACGGCTATGCAGCGGTGATGGCCGATCTGGTGCGCGGCGAACGCCCTGATCTCGTGCTTTTTGCTCTTACGGACTTTGGAAGAGAGCTGGCTTCGCGACTGGCCAGGATGATCCATTCAGGATTGATTGCCGACTGTATGGATTTGAGGGTGGGGGATTGCGGGATCATTGCCTCCTGCCCTTCGTGGGGCGGACAGATCGTCGCGGAAATCGGATTTTCCGACGGATCGAAAACAGGTCTTGCGACCGTTCAGCCCCATGCGTTCCGTGCGGAAAAAGCATCAGGCGATCCGGGGATCGTCAAAAGGGTGACCGTAGAGCCACACCACGGCCATGGAAGGCTCACGCTGGTGTCGTGTGAACCGGATGATGCCCACCAAAAATTGGAGGAAGCCGATATCGTAGTGGTCGGCGGTGCCGGTCTCGGCAGTATAGACGGGTTCGGTATGGTGCGGGATCTATCCGCCGCCCTGGGAGGGGAGGTTGCCGCGACCCGTCCACCTGTTCTTCAGCACTGGATAGATGAAGACCGCATGATCGGGCAGACCGGCAAAACCGTCCACCCCAAGTTGCTGCTGTCTATCGGAACCTCCGGTGCGGTTCAGTATACAGCGGGAATTACGGAGTCCGGAAAGATAGTGGCCATCAATCGTGACCAGAATTCACCGATATTTCAGGTTGCCGATATCGGTATTGTCGCCGATGCCAGGACTTTTTTACCGGTGCTGACCGCCAAAGTCAAACAGACGATGATGCGCAAGATGGCCGATACGCTCTGTCATGACCGCGGGGCAGGGGAACACAAAGAGTTCGGGGAAAAGGTGTGCAAACTTCGAGAGTCCTACGGCTGGTCCCGGGAAACTCTGGCAGAGGCTACAGACCAGACGCCGGAATTTATCGAGCAGGTTGAAAACGACGAGTTTGAACCCCCGGTCAGTTTTCTTCTGCGGCTTGCAAAGGCCTTGAAGGTAGATCCGGACACCTTTCTCAGAAAAGAAGAACAGGAAATCATCCGCGGTCACCGGGAACAGTCGTTTATCAAGCGGACCCGCAACTACTCCTACCAGACCCTTACGCCGGGAGCGGAGCGGGCGCACTTGAGAGCCTTCATGGTAACCATTGAGTCGCGCAGGGCCCATAAACCGGTGGAATACAAGCATGAAGGCGAAGAGTTCATATATGTCATGGACGGCGAGCTTGAAGTCACCCTGGGCGGGAAAAACCATCATCTAAAGACGGACGAGTGCATCCATTTTAACTCGGAAACGCCCCACAAGCTCAAGAGCCTGTCCAGCAGCGATACCCGGTGCCTGGTCGTCCTCTACACCGTCTGATGGAAGCTCTTTCGTGTTTTCTCAATAAACAAGGGAATGCTGTGTAGAAGTCATTTCAAAACCTCGTCTGAGGCCCGATGGCTGCGTTGCAGGTTTCCTCAAAATGCTCACATACATACCGTCGCGTATGCTCCGCTTTTTCGTCAACCTGCGCCTTGCCCTCCAACCGGATCCAAGGTTTTGAAACGGCTTTCTAAGGTTTAACCGGCTGGATTCCGGCTTTCGCCGGAATCCAGAAGACTTGCCCAACCTTATTGCGATGTTACGCCCATTCGAGACAACTACCAAATTCCGGTGCGAATCGGGCGGCTACTGGTTTTTTGGATGACATCCGACGCAACCGGTAGGTCCAGGGCTTTGAAGATTTTCTTCCAAAATGACGCCGGACTTTTCAAGTTCGGTATTTTTTGTTTGGATCCCCTTGTGGCAGCCGATACACATGGTATGGAATGCCGTTTTATAGTATTTGTACGCCGAGTTTTCGGTATCGCCCTTTTCAGTTTTTTGGGGCATCGTCGTGAGATCATGGCAGCCTGAGGCGATGCAGGATTGAATGTGGTCGTTGCCGTTCCACTCGTGATGGCAGGTCTTGCACTCAAACAAAAAATGGCTGGAGTGGGGAAATGCGACGGGTGATCGTTTTGCTTCCACGTTTTTTGGAGCCGTCAGCAGGATGTCTCCCATCGGAATACACATGACTTCCTTTGCAGCATGGTCGCTGCCGTCGCCGGTCGTGGTGCAGACAACCGTCAAAAGCACCAGAATCATCATCATGACATTGCCCTGTCTCATTTTTCCCCCTTTTGTAACAGTTTGGTTTTTCGAAAAATTGATTTTATGACGACCGGATAGCTGTTTTTTCGGAGAAAGGCTCACTGTTTGAACGCTTTAAGCAGGCCTTAACCCATCATCTATCCCGGCACCTGGATTCGGAGCAAACGCATCGCAAACAGGTCGTTACCCGGCAAACAGAGACTCCCATGAGGGCTTTAGACCCGATTGGGTGCGAGTTTGAGACTTTCGGAGAAAAAATCGCCAGCCGGTCTTTAAAAAACTCTAAACTTATATCCCCTTTTTAAGCACATGATTTGTCAGACTGCCTCGGGTCAATTCCCGAATTGGTTTCGATATCTTTGCCAGAAACTTTCCTGGGTGAAGCGGTGCGTCTGAGTGCCGTAGCAGGCGACAGCATAGCTGGCGCAGGTGGCTCCCATTCGGGCACTTTCGGTCAGAGACTTTTTCATAACCATCCCTTTGATAATTCCTGCCCGATAAGCGTCCCCGGCTCCGGTCGGATCCACGACGGCATCGGGAGGAACCGCGGGGATATGTACCTGCTCATTCCGGGTACATAGTACAGATCCTTTTTCTCCCAGCGTCGTTATGATGGCGGGGCATTTCTGAAGGATTTCCTTTTTTTCGAGGCCGGTGGTTTTTTTGATCATTTCCAGTTCGTAGTCGTTGGAAATCAGCAATGCCGCACCCGTGAGCAGGTACAGGATGTCGTCTCGGCGTATTACCGGTATTTGCTGGCCCGGATCAAAGATATAGGGGACCCCCATCATTTTATACTCTCGGCTGTAATATACCATGTCGTCGACATTCCCCGGAGCGACGATGGCAACGGCTTCTTTGTGGGGATTTGCCGGTACGAATCGGTATTTCGAAGCGTATTTCATCGCCCCCGGGTTGAAGCCGGTAATCTGGTTGTCTGTGGTGTCGGTGGTAATATAGGCCCCTGCCGTAAATTCTTCCTGGATAAGACGGATGCCGTCCATCGGCAGATCGTTTCGGAGGAGCCACTCTTTGTATCGGTTGAAATCCTTTCCTGCAGCGGCGAGTATCAAAGGACTTTCCCCCAGCAAAGAAAGACTGAAAGCGATGTTGCCTGCCGTGCCGCCGAAGTTTTCGGTAAGCCCGTCCACCAGAAAACATACATTGAGAATGTGGATCTTATCCGGAAGGATATGATCGGAAAATTTGCCGGGAAAATTCATGATTCGATCATATGCCAATGACCCGGATACATAGATTTGTGTCATAACGGCGACCTCGCGTGCTGATATAGGCGTCCAGAATCGGCCGTGCCGGTTCGCACTGCTCTGTAACCAAATCAGCGGATAATTTCAACCGCTTTTTGATATGCCCGACGTTCGACAGGTGCCTGGTGCAGTGAAACGTCTCATGAGAAAAGTGAGACACATCAATAGAAAAAAACGGATTCATCCCGCTTGAAACGGATCAATTCTTGCCCCAAACCTGTCGGAATGAGCCCAAAAAGTTCCCGAACTCCCGGTAAGCGATTCTGGCATTTATTTTGCTATTATTCGATAAATGGAGAAACCGGTTTGTGGAATCACCATAAAAAAAGGAGGGCGCAATGGCCAATCCAGAGGAAATCTACCAATGTCAAACCGTCAATTGCGGATGTTTTTATGATCCGGATCGCGGAGACAGAAAAGGAAAAATTCCAAAAGGCACATGTTTTAGGGATTTACCCGAAAATTGGTGCTGCCCGGTTTGCGGGGCGGGAAAGAAAATGTTCAGACCCCTTGCCGGCCCGGGATCCGTAAAAGAACAGGACAAATAATCAGCGAAGGTGAATAATGAAAATTAATATCGAAAAAAATCTCGTCGAATTTACACCTGAAACAACGGAGGAAACCGCCAAGCTGGAGGCGCTCTGGAAAATCATCGTCGATTGCGTCCGGTTCAGCCGCAAACTCGTACCGATCGGAGAATACATTCCCATGAAGCACAATATGGCGAGATTCGCCATTGAGGGAGAACCCGCCGGTGGAGCGGGGACCTATCCGGCGGTGTACGTCGACAGGGAATGTACCTGCTACTGCCAGACATGCAATAAATACGTGATGCTGAGAAAAGGGGATCAGATACCCCCGTGCTGCGGCAAGCTGATGGAAGTGCTGGAATAGAGGCTGACGGTTTATCCGCCTCCCCTCATGCAACCCTTTTCCTCAGGATTGGGAGAGGGCAGTGGGTGAGGGGATGCGCATCGGGATAAAAATGGGAACCCAAGAAAAGGCGTTAAAGGGGTATGCAAAAGAAGTCGGCGGCATTTCGGCTCAGCACCTGCCTTAGAGATTCCTCAGGCAGATCGAAGCGGAGGAGCCGCTTGATTTCGCGATCCCATGCATAGGGGATGTTTGGAAAATCAGACCCGTACATGATGCGGTTCGACCGCATGTCTCTGAGCGGCGGTTTTGGTCCCGGAAAATAATCCGCAATCGCCATCGTGGTGTCGAGCCACAGATTGTCATGGGTTTCGATGAGGCGCTGATAGGATGAAAACTCGTCGATCCCTAGGTGCGGCACACATATTCGGAGTTCGGGATATTTTCGAATCACCTCTTCCAACTTCTCGGCGCTGCACAGTGCATACGGATCGCATTTGTATGCCGGACTGTTGGGCTCCCTGCCGACGTGCATCACGATCGGTTTGTCGAAAGACAGGCATGTCTCGTAAATCGGGATCATGATCTCGTCGGTCATATCGAAACACTGCACGTGCGCATGCAGCTTGACTCCCCTGAGCCCGTCTTTAAAGGCTTTTTTGAGAATGGCGACGCACCCGGATTCCCCCGGAAAAACCGTTGCCATGCCGGTAAGTCGATGAGGAAATATCCGACACTGGGTCGCCATGTACCGGTTCAACTCTTCGGAAATGCCAGGCTTATGCGCATATTGAAGCGCCACGATATGTTCGACGCCTCTTGAAAACAGAAAAGCCGGCACGTCACAGGACCGGAGCCTGTAGCGGATGGGCCATGCATTTTGATCGAACCATCTCCAGACGGACTCGAATATCTTTTTTGGAAAAATATGAACATGGGCGTCCACAACCCGGGGAATTTGGGAAGGGAGTTTTTTCCCCTCCCTGTCGTTTATAGAGGGTAAAGGCGATCGGAGCACGGTGTTTGCCTCAAACAGCACCCGGCGGCTTGGTGGCCCGGTTCATATATACCATCATGAATTTTCTGGATTTCTTTCACAACAGAGACGCGAAGATCACATGTGATAACGGCGCACGGCGCAAGGCACACGGCGCAAGGCACACGGCGGGCCCTGCACCGTTGCCCAGTTTTTCCCGTACGCCTTATGCCTTGGCTCTTGCGCCTCTTCTTATGGCCTATGAGCGATCAGACAGGCCGGCAATGGCGTCGAGAACGCTGCGGTGGATTTTTCCGTTGGTTGCAAGGATGCCGGTGCCTCCGGCCATTTTTCTTCCTGCGGAAAAATCCAGCAACTCCCCTCTGAAATTCGTTACGAGTCCGCCTGCTTCCTCAACGATAAGGGCGCCTGCGGCGTGATCCCAGATTTTTTCCCGGTAGTCGCTTTGTTTCGGCATGCGAAGATAAATGGAGGCATCGCCTCTTGCAACGGTCACATATTTGCATTGACTGTCGATCCGAAGCGGTGGCGCCGTGATTCCCAGGCGTGAAGATATCCTGGCATGGGTATCGTGGGATACGTGGCTTTTTTCAACGGATTCACAAAAGCGCGCCTTCGAGGCATCGCAAACGCGGTCCACCGAAAGTCGCCGCTCGTCGGTTTTTCCCAGCAGCCGAACAAATGCCCCGTGGCCCCTGGCTGCGAATGCGATGCAACCGACGCCGGCTTTCGGATATTCGATTTCCATCGGAAGATTCGGGCAGCCGAGTACGCCGACCTCGGCTTTTCCTTTATTTATGAGCGCCAGAGCGACGGCATACTGGTCTCCTCTCAGAAACCCCTTGGTTCCGTCGACAGGATCGATGGTCCAGAAACGGCCCGCAGAGTCTGTATCGCGCGTGCCGCGGGCGATGGCCTCCATCAATCCCGCTTTGTCGATATGCTCCACATGTTTTCGGACGAGGTTCAGAATATTTTTTGTCATTGCAGGGCTGTCCCTGAACGGACGGACGTCTTCTTCCCCGACAATCGAATCTTTGGGAAACTCCTTTAAGATTTCCATCGTGACGACGGCCTGGCTGCCGATGTCGGCCACAGTCACCGGAGAGCGGTCTTCTTTTTGAACGGTTTCTATCGGATCAAGGCTTTTTTGAACATCCATACACAGACGGCATGCCTTTTCGACCGCTTCGAGCGCCGCCCTGATTTCCCGTTCGTATGCCATCGGGTCCTCCCGAACCACTGTCGCGCATCATCCTGTACGAATGATACGATGAATTGTTTCTAAAATTGAGAGATAGGGGAAGAATATCATAAAAAGGGAATTCTTTTTTTTTCAAGCCCGTCAACTGTTTTCTCGAGGGCTGCCACGCTGTTGAAATATTTCGGCAGCAGCGCCGTCAGGCGATCAAATCCGTATCCGATGTCCTCGATGCAGTGGGAGTCGTCAGCGAGGGTGATTTCTCCCCCCATTGCGGCGATGCTTTTCAATATTTCCTCTCCCGGGTACGGTTGGGACAGCCCTTTTTTGAAGCTGCGCGTGTTGACCTCGAATAAGCCGCCGTATTCGATGACCGCCTCGATGTTTCTTAAGATCAGGGGCCGGATTTCCGTGGGAATTTCGTCCGTGCCAGAAAATATTTTGACAATATCGAAATGCCCGATCACCTCGGGATGACATTTTTCGATAAGCTGTGCCTGGGTGTCGTAATAGGCCCGGTAGAGGTCCGCCAGACCCCCTGCGGCTTTTACGGCCCGGCGATAGGTGGTTTCATCGGTGTCGAAGGCGACTCCCGCTACATGGTGAAGGGACCCGACAATGTAATCCGGTTTGTATGTCTGCCTCAGGTTCCGGATAAGCTCGAAGCAGGTGAAATCGTATACTTCCGTTTCAAATCCTACGAGTATGGAGGCCAGTCGGCCGTATTTCTCCTGCAGCCTTCGCGCTTCTTCCATATAGTCTGAAAATATTCGGACAAGATCCGAAACACTGCGTCCCGCATTTTTGTCTTCGACATAAAAGAATGCCTCCTTGTCGATGAATTGATGCTCCGTAAGGCCGAAGCGGCTGAATCCCCTGGAAAGTCTGGCGCAAACGATCTCCTCGAGAGTGCCTGGCGGAGCGTGGGAACAGAACTGCCCGCTGTGGCTGCCGTGAAAGGAAATGAGCGGGATGGATACCGTCATGGGTCCTCCGGCGGTACGAACCAGTCTTTTTTTCTATAAGCCAGATCCTGACTCTTGGCGATGAGATCGCCTGTATCGGCATTTATGATGGTGATGTCGTACAGGGCGGTTCTTGCGCCGCAATGAACCTCGGCGGCTTCGGCTACCAGGCGGTCTCCGGGTTTGGATGCTTTTAGAAAGGTAATGTCCACGTTGAGCGCGAGCGCCACCTGACCGTGTGAATTGCTTGCGGCCGCAAATGCGATGTCGCCGAGGCCGAAAATGACGCTGCCGTGGGTCAAGCCGTGAAAATTGGCCATTTCTTCGGTCACGGCAATAGAGACGCGGCTGTGGCCGGGCGCCAGGATTTCGACTTCGGCGCCCAGGTGCTTTGCGAAAGGATCCTTCGCGATATATCTGCTTATTTCCGTCAGATGGCTGTCTTTTGTCATGTCGGAACTCCTGGTGTTATGCCCGCCGCCTAGATTCCGTCCGCTTCAATTCTGAAAGGCGTAGAATCGGCCGTTTCTCCTGATGATCGGAAAAATCGGTCAGCGGCTCAACTCCGAATGCTGGCGGTCGGAATAGTGGAAGATTTTTCGAGTGATCAGATTGTAAACCGGTTTAAAAGTTTTGTCCCACAGACGGGCGGCGCTGGATTTTCGGGTCACCATTTTTTTTTCTTCCTCGGATAAGTCTTCGGCGAAATACCGGGATTTTTGCTTCATGAGATGCCGGCGGTCTTCTTTGGCGCACAATCGGTACAGGGCGCCTTTTTTAGGAAAAAAACACGAGATTTGAAAATCGACAATGGCGGGACGCTTATTTTCCGTAACCAGCCAGTTTTCGGGTTTTTCCAGATCATTGTGGACAACCCCCAGGCCATGGACTTTTTCTATCAGTTCCAGCGCATTTTTGTAATACAGGGGATCCTGGATCCTGGATTCTTTCAGGCTTTCCCCTTCGATATAGGTGCGCACCAGAAAATCTTTGCCGTAATGGAGCAGCCTCGGGATTCCGTCATCTGTAATCCTTTCGAGAAGAGACAGGATTTTTCGCTCCCTTGACGCCAGAAAGCGGGCGATCGGCCGTACAAAAGGACTGACACAGCTCCAGCTCCGGATGGTCACCGGATCCCCTTTTGCCGTACGGGCGAGCAGAATCCTGCCGAAAATATCTTTTTTCAGCGGTTTTACAATCGTCAGCCCGGTTGGTTCTATCTTTCCACGCATCATGCAGCCCTGTCCCGGTGTTTGTCAGGTGATTTAGATAACCGCTGCGGATGACAAATGCAATGGAAAAGAGTCTTTTCTCGAACCCTGAAGTCCTCGACTCCTTGCGTCGCATAAGATCAAGCGGAAGTCTCCGCCTAAAGGAGAGGGTTTTTCTCCCAATCCCCGAATGGGACAATAATTTAGCTTGCATTCCGTCGAAATAGCGGATATAATCTATTAATCAATCAAGTTCCGTGTTAAACGGCGGGACGGTTTCGTTCTGAAGGAACTATTCGTTTGCCGATGCGGCATCCTCCAGTTTGAGACATTGAAAATTTAGGAAAGGAGGATGTGATTATGGCGAATGGAATTGTAAAATGGTTTAGCGACCAAAAAGGGTTCGGATTCATTGAGCAGGAAAACGGGCCGGATGTGTTTGTTCATCATTCCGGAATCAACGCAACGGGTTTTAAATCCCTCAACGAAGCCGACCGGGTTACATTTGACATAGAGAATGGACAAAAAGGTCCTGCCGCTGTGAATGTCACGGTCATCTAATTCCGGTTTATGAGAAAAAAGGGCATTCCTTCGAAAAGAGAGGAGTGCCCTTTGTTTTTTCAATAAATCGGGTGAAAAGGATTTTAAAATGAATATTTATGTGGGCAATTTATCCTACAGCCTTAGCGAGGACGGATTAAAAGCAATGTTCGATGAGTTCGGCGAAGTTGAAAGCACCAAAATTATCATGGACCGGTTTTCCGGCAGATCGAAAGGTTTTGGTTTCGTGGAGATGCCGAACAATTCGGAAGCGGATCAGGCGATCAAAGCCTTAAACGGAAAATTTATCGAAGGGAAAAATATAAAGGTAAATCCGGCGGATCCGGGCAGCAAACGTTCCAAAAAACCATTCAAAGCGAGAAGGTATTAAGACGGCAAGCTGCGGTTGCTATCGCAGCGGAAAGTAACGCGGCTTCTGCTTGAACTCAAGCAGAAGCCGCGTTACTTTTCCCTTTAAATCTCAGCCAAATAATGATAAGGGCAGTGATTGCGGGTCGGAAGAGAACAAGGCGGGAGGAGGCTGCGGGAAGGCAAGCGGGGAAACTCATTTTAGATGGGGAAGGAGGCTGCGATGTCGAAACAGTTTGAGCTGAAACCTTGTGATTTAAGATCGGTCTGCGATCCGGGTATATTCAAATTCAAGGACACTTCCGAGGTCGAACCGCTCGACGGCGTGATCGGCCAGGAGCGGGCCGTAAAGGCGATAGGGTTCGGGCTGAGCATGAAAAGCCCGGGCTATAATATATTTGTAACCGGCGCGGAAGGCACCGGAAGATCGACGATCGTCAAAGACATCGTCGGCCGGCATGCCAAGAAACAGCCGACGCCCTTGGACTGGTGCATGGTCAACAATTTCAAGGATCAGTACCTTCCCAGAGCCATTCCGGTGCCCCGGGGAAAAGCGGCCGTTTTCGCCAAGACGATGAAAAACCTGATTGAAGATTTAAAAACGCAGCTCCCCAAGGCGGTTACCGATGAGTCTTATCTGGAAAGACAAAAGCAGATCAAAGAGAAATATGCCGAACAGATCCGTGAACGTCATCGCAAGCTCGACAAATACGCGGAAGAAAAAGGATTCATGGTCAACCGTACCCAGACGGGTATTCAGCCGATTCCTCTCGTGGACGGCAAACCCATCTCTCCGGAGGAATTCCGGCAGCTTTCCGAGGAAGCGCAGAACACGATCGATCACAATCTGAGGGAATTGCGCGCCCAGATCGAAAACCTTGTCCGGGATGTGTCCAAAATCAACCAGACCATGCAAAAAGACCTTAACAAGCTGATGGAGGAGATCGCTCTGTTTCTGGTCTGGGGACGGTTGAGCGTCATCAAGGAAGAATACAAAGATTGCCAGGAAATTCTGACCTATTTAAACGAAGTGCGGTCGGACATCGTCGAAAACGTCAAAGATTTTCTCGCGGATCAGGAACCGCCCGACCCGATGAGAGCCATGTTATTTCAGGCACAAAGGCCGAGTTTCCAAAAGTATGAGGTTAATGTTCTGGTGGACCGGAAAGGGGCCGATGGCGCCCCCGTGATTTTCGAGCCGAACCCGACTTACCAGAATGTGTTCGGTCAGATCGAAAAAAGAGCCTACATGGGCACCCTGATGACCGATTTCACCATGGTCAAGGCGGGATCGCTTCTGCTGGCCAACGGCGGTTTTTTGATCATGGAAATCGAGTCCGTTCTCATGAATCCGTTTGTCTGGGAAGCGCTGAAAAGATCGCTGCAGAACAAAATGCTTGAGATCGAAGATGTGGCGGCAAGCATGGGATTCGGCAGTGCTTCGCTTCGACCCCAGCCGATTCCCCTTGAAGTGAAGGTCATTCTGATAGGAGGCTATTATCCCTTTCAGATCCTTCAGAACTATGATTCGAAATTCAACAAGATTTTCAAGGTGCGGGCCGATTTTGATTTCGAAGTGGGCCGCACGGATGCGACCGAGCAGCAATACGCCAATTTCATCGCCAAGACCTGCAAAGAAGAAGGACTGCTCCCTCTGACCCCGGAAGGTGTGGCGGCTGTGGTGGAATTCGGGGAAAAATATACCACCAACAAAACGAAGCTCTCCGTTCGATTCGGCCCCATCACAGGCCTTTTGAAAGAGGCCGATTACTGGGCCATGCAGGACGACGCATGCGTCGTAACGGACAGACACGTGATCAAGGCCTTCCAGGAATACCGTTTCCGCTACAATCTCTATGAAGAAAAAATCCATGAGAATTATCTCGACAACACCATCATGATCGATGTGGAAGGGAAGGTCGTGGGCCAGGTGAACGCCCTTTCCATATTCCAGATCGGCGACATCGCCTTCGGCAGGCCGTCGAGAATCACCGCGGAAACCTTTATGGGCAAACAGGGCGTCATCAACATCGAACGGGAGGCCAAACTCAGCGGCAAGACCCATGACAAGGGCGTATTGATTCTCTCCGGGTATATGGGAAAAACGTTTGCCCAGAACTATCCGCTGAGCCTTTCCATCAGTCTGACGTTTGAACAGAGCTACGGCGGGGTTGACGGGGACAGCGCTTCTTCCACCGAACTGTATGCCATTCTTTCGAGTCTGTCCGGCGTTCCGATCCGCCAGGGCATTGCGGTGACCGGATCGGTGAATCAGAAAGGGATGATCCAGGCGATCGGAGGCGTCAATTATAAAATCGAAGGGTTCTTCGACGTATGCAAGGCCAAAGGCCTCACCGGCAGCCAGGGAGTCATGATCCCCGAGTCGAATGTGAAAAACCTGATGGTCAAGCGCGAAGTCATCGAAGCGGTCGAACAGGGGCTCTTTCATATATATGCCGTATCGACGGTGGAGGAAGGCATCGAGATTCTTACCGGAATGCCGGCCGGAACTCCGGACAATGAAGGGAATTATCCCGAAGGGACCGTTTTCGGCAAAGTGCAGAAAAAGCTCGATCTTTACATGGAGCGGGCCCGAAAACTCGAAAAGGAATCCGAAGAAAAAAAAGAGAAAGATTCGTAAGCGACACCAAACAATGCATTTTCGGTGTCAATGGAAGAAAAACCAACTGGTTCCGAAAGAAATGAACGACAATCAATGGTGTGTCTTTATTGACACGGTCCAGATATCCAAGGAACCGTGATCAGGGATTGGCTGTCGCACAACTGATCCTAATATATTTATCCCGATTTCGCTTCAAAAAGTCTGATCTTCGAATGTTCCCGAAAGAGTCGTTCCAGAAGGCAAAAAAGTAAATTTCCGAAGCAACGGGGCCACCCGGCTTCGAGTTTGATTGATTTCAGCTTTTGCCCTGATGTTTTGAAACGGCATCCACCGCCTTGGTGCATCATTCGGGTTTCGAGCCGGGGTCGCCCGGATGGGTCCCTGCCGCAAATTCCGCATCGTTGGATGCGCCGTCACCATCCGAATCCAGCGCGCCGAGTTCCTGGGTGTAGACGTCTCCCGCAGGCAGGGCCACTTTCTCGTAATCTTTGCCGAATGCATTTCTCGAGCCGCCCCCGCGCGCACTCACGTGGCAGGTGGCGCAACCAAAGTGCCCTCCTTTATCCGGCGTTTTCGCGATGCGAAAGGATCGGCCGGAGGCGGGTGATATCACCATCAAAGCCGTTGCCGCGAAAATAAATAAAGAGGTGAAAATCCATACAGTCGATTTACGCAGAAAGGATAAACGGATCATCGGCGGTCTCCTTCAAATCAAATTGTTTTCTTTGAGAATTTGTGCGGATCGATGGCAGATGCTCGTAACCTGACTCAATGCCTGGGTGATGGGATGGGAGGATTCGTATGCCACGCCCGAATTGATCATGACAAGCGCCAGTTCGATTTTCTTTTCCGCCTGACCCCAGGCATCGCTGGCCAGCATATTTTTCGAAAGATAAATCTCACTTGCAATCATGTGAACCATGGTTCTGATCATCTCTTCGGCGCCCTTTTGATCGCCCGGCGCCAGGCCTTTCAACGCCTCCGTCAAATGGTTCACCCAGATCAGGGCGGATTTTATCTTTTCGGCCTGCATATACATGCAAACAGCCTCTTTTACGGTCATCGGTCGTCTTTCCCCAATGGTTTTGATTTTTGTTTATTATAGGTCCGATGTGTTGCAGAATCAAGGCAATTGAAAGCTTCTAGTGACTTTCCGGTTGAAAATAATGGGAAACCGGATAAACTCTTTTTTTCGGATTCGGAATCCAACCGGCATTAAAGCGCAACGGAAAAGGGGAAGCGGTTCGAATGCCAGATTCATCCGTAGATGGAAAAGTCGAAGGACCCTCGCATGGTCTTGCCTGGCAGGTGAGCGCTCTTGCCGGGTGCCGTTTGATACTCAATACGGCCCGGCGTTTCGCATACCCGTTTGCCCCTGTGCTCGGCAGAGGGCTCGGCGTTCCGCTTACGTGGGTGACGGCCATGATCGCTGTGAATCAGGCTACGGCCCTTCTCGGAATTTTTCTGGGTCCGGCTGCCGATCGTTTCGGGTATCGCCTCATGATGCTGGTCGGGCTCGGAATGCTGATCATCGGGATGTTTGCGGCTGGCTTTATCCCGTGCTATGGAACCGTGATGGCCGGGTTTTTTTTGGCCGGGCTGGCGAAAACCATATTCGATCCGGCCGTGCAGGCTTATATCGGTGAACGGGTGTCGTTTCATCGCCGGGGATTTGTCATCGGGCTGGTCGAATTCAGCTGGGCCGGCAGCACGCTGGCGGGTATCCCGCTGGTTGCGGTCATGATCGACCGATTCGGATGGCGATCGCCGTTTTTTCTGCTTGGCGGATTCGGCCTGCTGGGATGTATCGCCATCCGATTGCGGATTCCTTCCGACGGCAGGGCCGGAAACCCCCGGGGAAGCCCTGCGGGCATCTGGAAAACCTGGCGCCGCGTGATGGATGAGCGATCGGCGGTCGGTGCTATCGGATTCGCTTTTTTTTCGAGTATCGCCAATGACAACCTGTTTGTGGTATACGGGGCTTGGCTGGAAAAGACGTTTTCCGTGAGTGTTCTGGCACTCGGGCTCGGCACGGGTATTATCGGACTGGCCGAACTGACCGGTGAGAGTCTTACCGCTGTTTTCAGCGATCGTCTCGGGCTGAAACGGTCCGCCATCGCCGGGCAGATTCTGTGTGTCATTGCTTACAGTGCTCTGCCGGTTTCCGGCTTCACTTTGACGGCGGCGCTTTGCGGCCTCTTTGTCATCTTTCTCATATACGAATTTACCATTGTCACGTCCCTGTCGCTCTGCACCGAATTGATGCCGGCCTTCAGGGCCACGATGATGTCGTGTTTTTTTGCCGCAGCAGGCAGCGGCAGGGTTCTCGGGGCCCTTATCGGCGGACATGCCTGGCTTAAGGGGGGGATCCAAATGACCGGCATGGTTTCAGCCTTCTTCAGCGGTTTGGGCCTTATATTCCTGGTGTGGGGGTTGCGGGGCTGGGAAAAATAGAGCATGGAAAAAGATAGCCAGATCGTATCGGAAGCCCGGGGTCTGCAATGGCTGATCGGTCAGGTTCATGTCAACGTGCCGTTTCGGCTGCTTCAGGGAGACCACCTGGCCGGGTTTATTCAAAACAGGATCAATCCGGAAATCGTTTTTGATTCCGAAGCGCTTGAATGCTTTACATTGTCCGATTTTCAGAGAGTCGCCGACAAGCTCCTCAGTCATGATCTCAGGATTACCCTACATGCGCCCTTTACGGATCTTTCGCCAGGCTCCATCGATCCGGACGTGCTGGCCGTAACGCGGCGACGTTTTGACCAGATGGTGGAGCTGATTCCGGTTTTCCGGGCGGCCGCAATGGTTTGTCATGCCGGTTACGACTGGAAGCACTGCGGCTATTTCAGGGACCGGTGGCTGCAGGTCAGCATCGAAACATGGTCCCGGCTCGGCCGTCGGATCCGGGACGCAGGCGCCTGTCTCATGCTGGAAAATGTGTACGAACAGGACCCCGAAGAGATTCTGCCTCTGTTTGAACAGCTTGCCGGCTTGCGCGTGGGGTTTTGCCTGGATACCGGGCATCAATCCGCATTCAGCCCGGCGCCCATGGACAGGTGGCTGAACGTCCTGGGCGCTTTTATCGGCCATCTGCACCTACACGACAACCAGGGGCGGCGGGACGACCATCTGGGTCTGGGTGAAGGGATAATTGATTTTCGCCAGCTTTTCGACTATCTGAAACAAAGGGGCCGACCCGCCACGATCACTTTGGAACCTCACGGCGAAGGCCATTTATGGACAAGCCTGCACTATCTGGCCGGGATATGGCCATGGTCCCGCGCACAAAACCACTAAAATAAAACGGATGCCGCATGTTTTTTTTTGAAAAAATTCATTTCGGTTCGAGGGGTAGAAAAGCCGCACTCGTAATCCTGGCTGCTATTTCGGTTTATACGCTTTTCGGTTTCTTTTTGTTTCCCGTTATAGCCAGGTCCTTTCTGGTCGACCGGCTCTCCAGCGCTTTAAATCGTAAGGTAGAAATCGAAAACATAAAAATAAACCCGTATGCCCTGACATTAGGCATATCGGATTTACGGGTTGCAGACAAAGACGATGAACCTCTCATGTCTTTCGGCCTGCTTTATGCCGATCTACAGATTTCATCCGTGTTCAAGAGAGCATTGGTGGTCCGCAGCCTCGTATTGGAAAAACCTTATATGCGCATCCGCCGGGACAAATCGGGGAAATTCGATTTTCCGAATATGTCGGAATCGTCCGGCGGGAAAAATCCTTCTTCCGGACCCGTCCCGTTTGTCCTGCAGGACATCCGGATTGCGGAAGGAAAGGTTGTTTTTGAAGACGGGGTTGTGAAAAAAAATCATCTGCTGTCCGATGTAAAACTTACCCTTCCGTTTATCTCCAGTCTGCCGGATGATGCCGGTGTCGATATTGAGCCCTGGTTTTCGGCCAGCCTCAATGGAGCCGAACTCGCCGTGTCAGGAAAAAGCCGCCCCTTTGATGCCTCCCTTGCCACCAGGCTCAATATTTCCGTCAGCGGTTTGCATCTCCCCTTTTATCGCGTTTATCTCCCCTCAGAAGCCGCAACTCTGCTTAAGAACGCGGTTCTTGACACTGTCACCGCATGGGAATACCGGCGCCGGGACGAAAAACCGCCTTTTTTATCCGTATCAGGGCCGGTAACCCTGTCTCGCGTCGAAATAAACGACAAGGCAGGATCGCCGATGGCTGAATTGCCCGAACTTCATGTGGTCCTGGCGCCGTCGGAACTTCTTGTGTCCGATATCCGCATCACAAAAGCGATCTGCAGCGCCCCTCGGCTGAGGATCAGCCGGAGAGAAACGGGCGAGCTCAATATCTTTGACGTGCTGAACCAGGGAAAAGAGCCCATCACGGCGGATAAATCCGGTCAACCGTCTTTAGGCCTTTCGCTGGCGGTCGATCAGTTTCAGTTGAAGGGGGGAAGTCTGATTTTCACTGACTTGACGCGGCTGGAGGCCTTTGAAACGACCCTGCGGCCTGTGGATATCACCGTAGAGAGTTTCAGCCTTGATAAGGGCCATACGGCAACCTATGACGTAGCGATTCGATCGGAAGCAGGCGAAAGCTTCCGCGATTCGGGTGCTTTTTCGCTGAATCCCTTTGAAATCAAAGGGTCCGCGAGCCTGGACGGTCTGGTGCTGAAAAAGTACGCGCCCTACTATGGGGGGTATGTTCTTTTCGATATCGAGGACGGCAGCGGCAGCCTCAGGACAGACTACCAGGTACGCGAGAGCCCTACGGATTTCGATATGCGCCTGTCCGCGCTGTCCCTTTCGATACACTCTCTTGCGCTTGCACATCGGCAAAACCGGGAAATCTTCTGCAGGATTCCCCGGTTTTCGGCGGAAGGCTGCACCCTGGATGCCGGACAGCGGATCGTGGCCGTCGAAAGACTGGCTTCGGAAGAGGGATTCGTTCTTTTTAAACGGTATGAATCCGGGGGGACGAATTTACAACAGCTCGTTGCCCCTCGAGATTCTGCAGACAAGGGCGGACCGGTCGAAAAACCTGCCGGCTCCGAGCCCCCCTGGACCGTTACGCTCGGCGAGGCCGCAATTGAAAACTACGCCGTATCGGCCAAGGATCTCATGGTGCCGGAACAAGCGGTTTTGGAAATGGATCGGATCCGTTTTTCCGGTAAAAACCTCACAACGATGTCGGGTGAAAAAGCGCGGATCGAATTTTCGTCTCATGTAAACACAGATGGCCGTGTTTCGGCCAAGGGGGATATAGGCATCCTTCCGTTTTCCGCCGATCTTGAAGTCGGCCTCGAAAAGATCGAACTCCGCACGCTGCAGCCCTATTTTCCGGAAAACCTCAAGATCATTATCACCGCCGGAGACCTTCATGCCAAAGGCCGTCTGGTCGTCGCAGCCGATTCTGAACCAGAGCTCACCACCCGCTACCAGGGGGAGATTTCCATATCCAATTTTTCCACTGTCGAACCGACCTGGGGGAAAGATCTTCTATCATGGAAGTCGCTCTTTCTGTCAGGGGTCGAACTGGCATACAGCCCGTTTTCCCTGAAAATCGACGAAGCCGCCCTGTCCGACTTTTTCGGATATCTGATCATATATCCTGACGGCAAGGTCAATCTGGCCAAATTGTATAAAGCGGATGAGTCGCAGCATTCGAAAAGCAAGCCGAAGACATCGCCCGGGCCGTCTTCCCCCGATAAGCCGGTGGAGACGGATTCGGATCCCAATATTGTGATAAACGCCGTGACTCTCCAGAACGGAAGCATCGATTTTATGGATCAGCTCATCAAGCCGGCGCTTAAACTCGATCTTTTGCAGGTCAGCGGCAGCATATCGGGCCTTTCTTCCATGCAAACGGAACATGCCGACGTTCATTTGCTCGGAAATCTCGAAAGTCATTCCCCCCTGGAGATCAAGGGGAAGATCAACCCTTTCATAGAGAATATCTACGCGGACATCGCGGTCAGTTTTGGAAATATCGATATGCCTGCCCTTACCCCGTATGCGGGAAAATATCTCGGATACGCACTGAAAAGGGGAAGTCTTACCCTTGAGCTGGATTACAAGGTGGCGGAAAAACGGCTGGTCGGGCGGAACAAGATCGTCGTCGATCAGATAGCGCTCGGCGAAAAGGTAAAGAGCCCCCATGCGACTTCGCTTCCGATCTCACTGGCCATTTCTTTGCTTCAGGACAGAAACGGAAGGATCGATCTGGACGTGCCGATTCGCGGTGAGCTGAGTGACCCGCAATTCAATCTCGGAAAAACCATCGTTCAGGTGATAGTAAACCTTTTCACCAAAATGATCACCTCGCCTTTTTCCCTGATCGGCGCTCTATTTGGTGGTGGAGAGGAGCTGAGCACCGTGGATTTCGATTATGGAAGCCCGGAGATACCGGAAACCGCCAAAAAGAAGCTCGACGCGTTGATTCGGGCGCTTTATGAAAGACCTGCGTTACGGCTGGAAATCGAGGGCTCAGTCGATCCGGACAAAGACAGTCAGGCCCTGGTGGAAACGAGATTTACAGATCTGATCAAGGCCCAGAAATTCAGGGAGATGGCGAAGAAACGGAAGGCCGCCGTACCGGTGTCGGAGATCCGCATCGAGCCCGAAGAGTACGAAAAGTACCTGGTACTGGCTTATGAAACCGGTGATTTTCCGAAACCAAGGAACGAGTTCGGACAGCTAAAATCCCTGCCTGTGGAAGAAATGGAAAAACTTCTTTATACCAGCATTCAGATCGGCGACGAGAATCTTCGGCAATTGGCCGTCAGCCGGGCAAATAACGTCAAAAATTTTATTATGGAAAGCAAGCAGGTGGATCCAGGCAGGTTGTTTCTCATCGAGCCGGTGCTAAGAGCCGCTGGAAAGAAAACCGAAAAAAGCGCCAGCCGTGTGAACTTCAGGCTCAGGTAACGCCGGATGTTTACTGATCCAAGCGTTTTTATTTATACACGGAGCCAATACCGCCGTTCACGGGGACCGGATTTTTCGGCCGCAAACAGTTGACCTTCTTCTCGCGCCACGCCCCGGGCCTTCGAATCGTTTGCTCGCTAAATCATTTTTACCCGGCGGTCTGTTGACGGCTTGCCCATTGCATGGATCAAGGGGAACGATTGACGATATAAATGCCGGCGCCCACCAGCAGACACCCGGATAAAAGTGCCGGGTCGAAGGGCTCCTTCAGCATCAGCACGCCGATGAGCATGCCGATGATCGGCGTCAGAAAGAAAAAGACCGAAATACTCGATGAATTATGCCTGGCAATAAGATATTGCCAGGACATAAAGCAAAAGACGCTCACGGCCAGGCTTTGAAAGAGAAGTGATGCCCAGGCATCCGTCTGAACCCGGCGAACATCGAATGTTTCAAAGAAAAGGGCTCCCCAAAGAAAAAGAGCCACGGCCACCATAAATTCCCAGAATATGATCCGCCATTTGTCGATGCTGCCGGTCAGCCGCTTGAGGTATACGACACTGACGGAAAGCGTCAGGCAGGAAATGAGTTCGATAAGGTCTCCCTTCAATGTGGCGGTTGTGTCTGCGGACAAACTTTTACCCAGGGCGATCAGAAGGCCTGCAAGCGCAATGACTCCCCCGATCAGATTGCGTGCCAGAAAACGCTCTTCTTTTAAAAAAAGTGGGGCAATAAGAGAAACGAAAAGGGGATAGCTGAAAATAAACAGCGTCACCCTGCCTGCGGTCGTATACAAAGCGCCCAGATTGAACGTATAAATCTGAAACACCATCATAACGGCCAGCAGAACCACCTTGAAAAACTCATTGACGCCGAGAGAGAAACCACTGCCGTTGAATGCAATAAAGGCCGTGATAAAGGGAAGAGCAGGTCCGAACCGCAAAAAAGCCGCCCAAAACGGAGGGATATCCCTCACCGCAATTTTGACGAAAACCGAGTTTGCAGCCCACAGGATCACGAGCACGATCAACCAGCAGAGAGCAAAGGTCGTGATCGGCTCCTGGCCGGTTTCGGGAAGAACGGGCTTGGATTTTTTCTGGACCATCATCATGGATTCTATAAAAGGTTTTCCCTTCGGTAAGCAAAGGGGTCGATCGGACGTGCGAGTCCGTGTCCGTGGATCGATGGACCGGGGGTTTCCGGCGTTTTCATCGGGATTCCGGGTTTTAGAGACATTTGATTCATCCGTCAAGCTTTTCGAACATTCGGGAAGATGGCGGGGCTTATAGGAGGCTCGGAAGTCAAAAGACCATGAATCGAACCCCGAAGCTCCCTGTAAGTCCCTATCTTGCGCTTATCGGCGGTGTATGTGCCGTATCCACCGGCGCCATCTTTGCCCGCCTCGCCGATGCGCCGGCCTTGGTCGTGGCCGCCTACCGTGTCGGCCTTGCCTGCCTGATCCTCCTGCCGGTAGCTTTCTGGAAGGCACGGAGCGAACTGAAAACGCTGAAGCCGGGAGACTTCTGGATGGCGCTGGCCTCGGGTTTTTTTCTCGCGCTTCATTTCGCCGCCTGGATATCCTCTCTTGACTATACCTCAGTTGCCAACAGCGTGGTCCTGGTGAACACCAATCCGCTCTGGGTTGGCTTGCTTGCCCCGCTCATTGCAAAAGAGAAGATCGGCAGGGCTACGATGGTCGGTATCGCCGCCAGTGTCGCCGGCGGCTTCATCATCGGGCTCGATGATGCTGCGCAAGGCGGTAGGGCGGTTTTCGGAGATGTTCTGGCCCTTGCCGGCGGCATCTGCGCGGCATGCTATCTTCTTATCGGAAGAAGATTGCGCCGTAAGCTGTCCCTGCTGGCCTATATCATGGTGTGTTACGGAAGTGCCGCCTTGATTTTATGGGGTGTGGTATGGTTGCTTGATCTACCGGTTACCGGTTTTAATCCGAAGACCGTTAAGGCCTTCTGGGCAATGGCCCTAATCCCTCAGTTGATCGGCCATACCAGCGCCAACTGGGCCCTGCGGCATTTCAGCGCAGCCCTGGTCGCCGTCAGCCTTCTCGGGGAGCCTCTGGGAAGTACCATTCTGGCCTATTTGATTTTCGACGAAGGATTGACATGGACAAAAGCAATCGGAGGGGCAGTGATCCTCGGTGCCGTTTATGTTGCCGCTTCCGGGGAAAAGCCGGAAGCAGCAAAGCGCCCATCCGATCGATTTCCTTTCAAAAATAAGGGGCAACGAATACCCGTAGCTTGAAGCGGTGCAGAATCCCGAATGTTACAATCCATTTGACAAGAGATCAACCCTGTTGTATGGCAACTCACTTAAAACATTATATTTCGCCACTTAAACCGGGAGGTACAACATGACTTATGAAAACATTCTTCTGGAAGCAAAAGAATCCGTTGCGCTCATCACATTCAACAGGCCCAAGGCCCTCAACGCACTGAGCACTGAATTGATGAACGAGTTTTCCTGTGCACTTTACGAAATTGCTGAGAATGAGGATATTCGGGTGCTTGTGCTGACCGGGGCAGGCGGCAAAGCCTTTGTAGCGGGTGCGGATATTTCGGAGCTTTCCCGATTTACTCCCCTTCAGGCCAAGTTTTTTACCGAAAAAGGGCAGGAAACCATCGACAGGATCCAGCAGTTGCCGATTCCGGTCATCGCGGCTGTGAATGGGTTCGCCCTGGGCGGCGGCTGTGAGATAGCACTTGCCTGTGACTTTATTTATGCATCCGACAATGCGAAACTGGGGCTTCCCGAAATCAATCTTGGATTGATTCCGGGATTCGGCGGCACCCAGAGGCTCCCAAGGCTCATCGGCACGAACATGGCAAAGGAGATGATCTATACGGGAATGATGATCGGGGCTGAAGAAGCCAGGCAGATCGGTCTGGTTAACCGAGTCTTTCCGGCCGTGACCCTCATGGATGAGGCGATGAAGACCGCAAAAGCCATTGCTTCAAAGGGTAACGTATCGATCCGGGCTGCAAAACAGGCCATCAACCACGGAATGAACGCAGACCTTGCCACCGGATGCAAATATGAGATAGACGCCTTTGCGCTATGTTTTTCCAGTGAAGACGCCAGAGAAGGGACCGCGGCCTTTATCGAAAAACGAAAGGCGGTATTCAGCGGCCGCCTTAAGGGATAGAGCCGCTGAGGCGGACGGTATTTGTTTGACACAATTGACGGGATCAGCTTATATCATAATAGAAGTTGTTTCAAAACCTTGGATCAGGTTGGAGAGCAAGGCGCAGGTTGAAGAAAAAGCGGAGCATACCCGGTAGGTTGTGAGCATTTTGAGGAAACCTGCAACGCAGCCATCGGGCCTCAGACGGGGTTTTGAAATGGCTTCTAATTACCAGATTGTGATCTCCTTTTCCCGGAGAAACCGCCCGAAGAAAAAACTGCATGACTGCAAGAAAATCGCAATTTCAACTTATGTGGGGGATTGCCCTTTTCCTGGCGGGAATCGGTGTTTTTTATCGAATCCCGCAGGTTATGCCCAGGGTCGAGTCGATCGAGCAATTTTCTTCGATAACGTCGCTGATCCGGTTCTGCTTTTATTTTGTCGGCGTTTTTCTAATCGGCGGGGGACTGAAGAAGATTTATCACCATGCCTCGACCCGTCTAAAAAATGGCGATAAATCGCCGGACAAATAATGTCCAACTCCAAAAACTCCTGTGTGAACCCCGCCGTCCAGTTACAGACGGAAACCGAAGGAGGTTTTGAAAATGTCTGCTTTACCTGCGTGTAATGAAAAGCCGAGCGCCTCTCCGAAAAGCGATCAACAGCTTCAAGCCGAAGTGGACTACAGAACCAAGCTCCAGGAAATCTGTAACAAGATCTATGCCGCCCAAAATCTGGATGAAATCCTGATCGATCTCAGGGATGATATCACCGGGCTTTTTGAAGCGGAAAGGATCACCGTATTCGTCGTCGACGGAAAGAAACGGGAGCTTGTCTCCCGCTTCAAATCCGGACTGGAAATTGAGGAAATACGAATTCCGGTCGCCACGACGAGTCTGGCGGGCTATTCCGCGGCCAGACAAAAAATTCTCAATATTAAAAATGTCTATGACGACAATGAACTGCGGCGCATCGATGCGGACCTGATGTTCGATAAAAGCTGGGATAAAAAGACGGGATTTACCACAAAACAGGTTCTGGTTTTTCCCATCGTTTTTAAAAAATTCGTGCTGGGTGTCATCCAGCTGCTGAACCGCAAAGACGAAACGGCCTTTACCAAACTGGATGAATGGGCCGTAGAGGAGATGGCCAAGATCCTCGGAATTGCTTTGTTCAACCAAAAGCGGATGGCCAGAACCCGGGCCAATAAATTTACCTACCTGCTTGAAAATCACATCATCTCGGAAAAGGAGCTCGAAAAAGCGATCTGGGATGCCAGACAATTCCGGGAACCGATTGAAACCATCCTTTTAAGACAGCTTAAAATCCCAAAAAAGGAAATCGGAAAGTCTCTCAGCCAGTTTTACCGGGTTCCGTTCGAGGAGTTCAACAAAACGGCCCCCATTCCAGGCGCTTTGCTGACCGGCCTCAAAGTGCCGTACATGAGAAACAACCTCTGGGTTCCCCTGCGCGAAGAAGACGGAAAGATCGTCATTGCCGTGGACAGCCCGAACGACCTTCAGAAAGTGGACGATATCAAATCTCTTTTCCCCGCAAAAGCGCTGACCTTTTGTGTAGCCCTGAAGGAGGACATCCTCGAATATATCAAGCATTTCACCCATGATGAAAAAGAGCTGGCTTCCATGGATGAGATTATCGCACAGCTTAGGAGCGAGGAAAGCGAGATCGAAGAAGCCGAGGGGTCTGTCGGTGAAGAAGACAGCGCCGTGGTCCAGCTTGTCAATAAGATGATTATTGATTCCTATAGCAGGGGGGCTTCCGACATCCACATCGAGCCTTTTCCCGGCAAACAGAACACGCAGGTCAGAATACGGGTGGACGGTGCGTGTGCGGTATATCAGACCATCCCGTATGCCTACCGGAACGCGATTGTATCGCGTATCAAGATCATGTCCGATCTGGATATCGCCGAAAGGCGAAAGCCCCAGGATGGCAAGATTAAATTCAAAAAATACGGCGGGCTCGATATCGAACTTCGGGTGGCGACTGTTCCTACCCAGGGCGGCATGGAGGATGTCGTGATGCGTATTCTGGCCGCCGGAGAGCCTATCCGTCTCAATAATCTAGGCATGTCGCCGAAAAACCTTGAAAGCTTTAAAAGCATCATCAAGCAGCCTTACGGCATCGTATTTGTCTGCGGACCGACCGGCTCAGGAAAAACTACCACCCTGCATTCGGCCCTTGGATATATCAACAAGCCGGAAATCAAAATATGGACCGCTGAAGACCCCGTGGAGATCACCCAGAGAGGGTTGCGGCAGGTTCAAATGCTGCCCAAAATCGGCCTTGATTTTGCCGCCGCCATGCGTTCGTTTCTCCGGGCCGATCCGGACGTCATCATGGTGGGCGAAATGCGCGACAAAGAGACCACCCATATCGGCATCGAGGCATCCCTGACCGGCCACCTGGTTTTTTCCACACTGCACACCAACAGCGCGCCGGAAAGCATCACCCGCCTTCTGGACATGGGCATGGATCCGTTTAATTTCGCCGATGCGATCCTGGGCATCCTGGCCCAGCGGCTCGCCCGCACCCTCTGCAAAAATTGTAAGGAACCCTACCATCCCAAGAGGCAGGAATATGACGAGCTTAAACGGGAGTACGGGGATGATGAGTTTTTCGAAAAAGAGATTCCCGACTATACGGAGGATTTGACCCTTTACCGACCCAAAGGATGTGAAAAATGCAACAACACCGGGTATGCGGGTCGCTGCGGCATTCATGAAATGCTCCTGGGAACCGATGAGATAAAGAAACTGATCCAGATTAAAGCGCCGATGGAACAGATTCGGAGACAGGCCGTCAAGGACGGCATGACGACCCTGAAGCAGGACGGCATCCTGAAGATATTCGATGGCAAGCTGGATCTTTTGCAGGTCCGGAAAGTCTGTATCAAATAGAATCTGCAGGGGCGATGCTGTCGAGTCGATTTTTTTTATTTGCCGCATTCATGAATTTTTGCAGTTGCCCTTCATAATAGGAACGTTCGGATTTGACAAGGCTGATAGCGCGGCGTTCGGCTGCGATTGCTTCATCGATCAGGCCGTTTGCATAGAAGCTTTCGGCAAGAGTATCGAGAACGTGCGGGGAAGGATCGCGCGCGGCGGCTTTGCGCGCTAGAGACAGGGCTTTTTCGGGGTGGTAGAATTTTGAACCTTCAGCCGTGGCATAGAGCCAGGCGAGATTGTTCAGCACACGTGGATTTTCCGGCTCGATCGCAAGGGCATGCTCATAGGATGTCACGGCTTGATCGAGTCTGCTTTCTCCGTAATATAAATCACCCAGCATGGCGTAAAGTTCGGCTTCCCGGGGTGATTTTTCGATCTCCCTCAAAAGGATCTTTTCAAAAAATCGGGTACCGATGCGCTTTCCGGCCTCTCCGAAGTTGAGCTGATATCCTATCGCGGCCACCATCGCCATGACGGTCACATAAACGCCAATGCTTTTCCGGATTTTGTCATGATGCCGCCGGATCCATCGACGGTCCGACTCGCACTTTAAAAGATATCCGATGCGTTCGCTGATGCTGAAATGGTGCCAGTTGGGATGGTCCGGCGATTGGGGGCTGGTTGCCGCTATTTTATGAAAGGTGGAAATAAGCGGCCCGGCGCTGTCGAATAATTCATATACATAAATATCGGCCTGTCGTTCGAAGTTGCGCATGAAATATCCGAAGACATACCGGAAATAGACCAGAAACAGCAGAATAACCAGAAGGCTGAACAAAGTTGGAAGCGCCTGGGCCGGGTTCAGGCCGGTCCATTCGATCAGACGGTGCAGGGGTCTTGAGTAAAGAACGGCAAAAAGCAGCAAATCGAAACAAGCATAGGAGATCAAGACGTAGCCCACAAAAAAAAACAGATAGAACAGAAGGTGTTTTTTTTTGACGTGTCCGATTTCATGGGAGATAACGGCGTCGATCTCCTCGGGCCGAAGATACCGGAGCAGGGCATCGGTCACCAGAAGATACTGGAATTTTTTTACGAGCCCCATGATGCCGGCGGTGATCATGCGACCCCCAAAAAGCGGCCAGCGCAGGATCTCGGTGGCGCTGAAGCCGGCTTTTTGACAGAGGCTCTCGATGCGCAGCCGATGGAACCCGTTTTCAAGAGGTTTGCATTGCCAGAACTTTTGGATCATGGGCGGCCCGAATACGGCCACTCCGAAGAGAAACATCAGGAAATAGACGATTTGTCCCTCCGTGGTGGAAAGCAGGCGCTTGGGAAGATCAAAGGGCAGGGCGAAAAGGACATCGGATACACCGGAAAGCAGCAGCCACGGCAGGACCACGGGGATGGAAAAGGAGATATTGGACAGGATATAATCCCGCCGTGACATATCGCTGTTGGTAATGATCCGGTAGGGACCGAAGGCGCAGGCCCACACGACCGCCATGAAAAAGACGAACAGACCCACAAATAGCAGGGACACGGCTGTCGGGATCTGGCGGAATATCCAAAGATGGATGAAAAACGAAGGTAGATTTAAAAAATAGACGGCAAAGGCAAACGTGAGCACGGCCAGCACCGATTGGCGTGTCAGGGTCGTCTGGAAAAGAGCGTCGGCGGCCGAGGAACCCAGAAGATGGATCCGGTTTTGCACGCGGCGAAAAACGACCTGATTAAAACCGGCAAACAGCGAAACCAGCAGAGAGACGAAGAAAACGGTTTTGGAAAAAGACAGACCCGTTTGCTCTGCTGGCTGGTAGGTGCTGTAAATAAGAATCGCGACGATGAAATAGATAAAATTGCCGAACATTTGGTGATATGCGGTCTTTTCTCAATCAAGTTATGGGAAGATTGTTCCCGGGTGCCGTTTCAACGAAAAATCTTTCCTTTTCAGAATAGATGCATCCGCAATACTGCTGTCGATAGAGCCCAAGGCGTTTGGATTCGGCAACCCCCAGCGCCCAACCCGCTCTGAAATCATGGTAATGAAAGGCAAGGCCGGCTTCTTTGCCGACCGCTTCTCCGATCGATCGGATGAGCTCGTGATTCTGAAATTTGCTGTAAAGCAGGGAGGTTGTAAACGCATCGAACCGGCCCCGCTTTGCAATGAGGGCGGTAGCCCGGAGGCGCTCGTGATAGCAGTAAGCGCAGCGGTCGGATTCCCTGAAAGCAACGGCTCTGAGAAACCCTTCCAGATCGTAGCCCTGCTGATAGATTACCCGGATCTGCGCACACGTCGCATAGGTCTTAACCGCTTCCTCCCGTTTCAGACATTCCGTAAAGGGATGGATATTATACCGATAAAAAAAACCCATGACATCGACCCCTTTCCTTTTGAGGACATCGAGCGGATAAATCGCGCAGGGGGCGCAGCAGATATGGAGAAGCATTTTCACGGCCTACTCCCAAAGATGGCGGTTCCGATGCGCACCAGGGTGGCTCCTTCCTCTATGGCCGCTTCAAAATCACCGGTCATACCCATGGATAGCTCTTCCATGGTGATTCGAGGAAAATTTTTATTCCGAATGTCGTCACGAAGACGACAAAGGGCTGCGAAAAAAGGGCGTGCTTTTTCGGGATCTTCGAAATAGGGCGGCATGGTCATCAACCCCTTCAGCGCAAGGTTCTCGAGCCGGGTGACGGCTTCGATCAATCCAAACACGTCCTGCCTGCGGACACCCGATTTTGAAGGGTCATCGGACAGGTTCACCTGCAGGAGGATATCCTGGATCTTTCCGATTTTTTTTGCCTGCCTGTCCAGTTCAGTCGCCAGCTTCACGTTGTCCACCGTGTGGATCAAGTCGAACAGCTTTACTGCATATTTTGCTTTATTGGACTGAAGGCGGCCGATAAAATGCCAGGACACCGGATAACCGGGGAGGGCCTGCATTTTCTCCCTGGCCTCCTGGATATAATTTTCACCGAAGATGGTCGCCCCACACATGATGGCCGATTTTATCCGGTCCGGTGGTACGGTCTTGGTGACGGCCACCAGCCGGACGGTTTCTGGATTTCTGCCGCCGGCCATGGCCGCCCGGTGGATACGCGCCCATATCTGTTCCAGATTTTCCTTCACGAGGCACCGGTTGTATTGATTTCAAGTCGAATGATCCCCTCTTTGATAAGACGTTCGATAACCTCGCACACCGGCAGCCCCACCACATTGGTGTAGGATCCGTTGATGCTTCTGACCAGAAACGTGCCGAGCCCCTGAACGGCATAAGCCCCGGCCTTGTCGAAAGGCTCCGGGGTTTGGATATACCACTCGATCTCTTCCGGCGTCAGGTCCTTGAAAAGAACGTCTGTTTTTACCGTATCGGAAAATCGGTGTTGCCTGGCGATGCAGCAGATCGCATAGCCGGTGAACACTTGGTGCGTGGAGCCGCTCAGACGCTGCAACATGATCCGGGCTTCCGCTTTTGATCCGGGCTTCCCGAGAATCGTTCCGTCGATTCGAACGATCGTATCTGCGCCGATCACCCAGCTTTGCGGATAGCGTGCGGCCACATCATCGGCTTTGGCTTCTGCCAGGCGGCGCACGTAGATTTCCGGCGGCGACAGGGGGATCGATTTTTCGTCGATGCCGCTGGGGATCACGCTGAACCGCAGACCTGCCTGCTTCAGGAGGTATCGACGCCGCGGAGATTTGGATGCAAGGATAATCTCAGGGATGTCGCTTGATTTTTGCATGGCCGGTGTCATATCAGATGCACCGGAGTTTGACAACAGTGGCGGGGTGCTGTTGCATCCTTGACAATTTGCTTTGCAGCGTTTAAAGAAACCGGACAGGGGAACGGTATGCCGCCGGCACATAGATTCTTAAAGTCTTGCGGAACAGTGAAATTCCCTGCAACCCACTTCGCATGGAGTCAGGTGGGAAGGCTCGCCGTTATAATTTATCCATTGCCTGGGTGGCGGAATAGGTAGACGCAAGGGACTTAAAATCCCAATGATATGCATGTAATTTCATATGGTTAGATATTTCTGTAATGAATTCGCAAGGAAAACTTTCACTTAAGCTAATTTAGTCATAACAAGGCGGTTTCAGCCTCACGCGCACTATTTATCCAAACAAGTAAGGCCTTGTTCTGTCCTTTTATGGAAAATTAATACCACAAAGTGGTATTGTCAAACAACTCCAATAGATTTTTAAATATTAATTCATCAGTGCGGCGGAGAGGCTGGCACAAGGTATATCGTTGCAGTAAGCCTTCCCAATTGCGTCCGATGTCCGAAAAAGAGGTGGCTTTAGGGATTGTATCATCGGCTTTCGCTCCTTTCATTTAAGGTATTGTAAAAAACGTAGAGCGAAAACCGTGCCGGATTATAAGGATATAGAATTATTGTTTTAAAATAAATATATCTTTAGACAAGTGCCCTGTTTTCAGGGCAGTGCAGTAAAAAATAATGAGGCACAGAAGCAGCGAAAGTGGGAAAAACTATATTTCTATTGTGAAACGGTTCATACCATAGCCGGTTTATTAGGAATATATTTCTAAAAAAAATTGATGGTAAATTAATATCTATTTGGAATAATAAAATATTTAATATATTCTTTAAGTAATTATGACATAATTATATTGACTTTATTCAGCCCGACTTATAGCCTTTGTCTGAGTATAAAGGGTGATGAGTCGGGATGTCGGACCGGGGATAGCCCCTGAGGTAACAGGCGGACTCCCCGTAACGGGTATCAAAAAAGGAGGCAGTATGAAAGACAAACGTTTATTTGTGATTTTTGCAGGTGTCGCTTTTTTCATGTCGATAGTCTTCATTCAACCGGGCACATCCTTTGGGGATGAATCGGGATTAATTCAGCAGCATGACAAGGATGGCGACGGAAGGGTATCTAAGGATGAATTTAAAGGAAGCCGGGACGCATTCAAGGCCCTTGATAAAAATGAAGACGGGTTCATAGACAGAAAAGAGGCGGCCAAATACTCTTCGAAACGCAAAGAATCCGGGAAATCAGAAGATGGTGACGATAAAGGGGAAAGCAAATCCAAAGGAAAACAAGATAAACCTAAAAAAGACGGCGGATTTATCGAAAAGTATGACAGTGACGGCGACGGAAGGGTTTCCAAAGATGAATTTAAAGGAAGCCGGGATGCCTTTAAAAATCTTGACAAAAATGAGGACGGATACATAGATCCATCAGAGGCGTCAAAAGGTTCTAAAGGCAAAAAGAACTGATCCATTTTGGAGAACCCGAGATACTTCAGCCGGTGCTGTGTTTAACGGTTGATAGCGGTTTGATATCAAAATGGTTTTAAATTCGGGCCGGCGACAACGAGGACATGAGTTGCTTTTCAAAACTTCCAGTTCCTCGATTCGCCGGCCGTATTTTTAGGAGCCGTATCAAAATTCCGAAAAAAATGAGGGCCAGATCACCATCGGATAATATTCCGCGTGATGGGGTAACCCAGGAAAGGGGGACCAAGCCATGAAAATCGTTAAATTAGCGGCCGTATTTATTTTCTTTTTGTTTCTTTTATCAGGCTGTAACGGCGGAGGCGGCAGTTCCGATTCGAGCAGCCAAGATGCAGAAGCCACCGGCACGCTCTCCGTGAGCCTATCCGATGCCACGACGGACGATTATCAGGCCATCTACATTACCGTCCAGGAGGTCAGCGTTCACCGGGCCGAAGACGAGGAAGCCGAAGGCGAGGGGGACAGCGGTGAGACAGAGAACGGAAGCGAAGACGAGGGCTGGATCACCGTAGCCACGCCGAATGAGACATACAATCTATTGAATCTGGTCAACGGCGTAACGGAGGTGCTCGGTATTACGGATCTCGAAGCCGGCCACTATACGCAGATGAGGCTGCTTTTAGGGGAAACCCCGGATGCGGGGACCAACCTGCTCGGAGAGCCGCACCCGTATGCAAACTATGTCATCGACAGCTCGAACGCATCTCAGGGGCTGACCGTTCCCAGCGGCTACCAGACCGGCATCAAAATTGTTCAGGGCTTTGACATCCTGGAGGACCAGGCAAGGTCTTTGGTTCTCGATTTCGATGCTTCCAAATCGATTGTTCAAGCTGGCAATAGCGGTAGGTTGATACTGAAGCCAACCATTAAAGTCTATGATGAAGGCGACATTGCCACGGTGAGCGGGACGGTTACGGATGGCGTCAACGGGGTCGGAGGGGTTTATGTCAGCGTGCAGACCTATGATCCGACAGCGGACATCGCCGACCAGGTAATTGTTGAGGGCGGCACGGTGACGGAAGACAACGGCGCCTATGCCCTCCGGCTGGATCCCGGAACTTACAGCATCGTTGTGTATACGGCCGGTTACGAGCCGGTCTGCGCATCGATCGTTGCCGCGGCGGGCGGTGCTTACACACAGGACTTTATAATTATTCCAGCCGTTGCCACGGGCGATATCTCGGGTAGCGTGACGATATCCGGGGCAGGAGACGATGACAGCGTGACGCTGAGTTTCAGGCAGCCGGCGCTTTGCAGCGGGGCGGCCGGCGACGTTCAGATAGAGGTCAAGTCCGTCAATGTCGCCGCCGGCGGCGCCTATAGCGAAACGCTGCCGGAAGGGACCTACACGGTCGTGGCGTCGACGGAAGACGGAGACAGCCAGAGTCAGGTGGTTCCAACCGGCTCGACGGACATAAACTGGGACTTCTAACCTATAGCTGGCAGTACAAGGGAGAAATCCTGAACCGCTAAAAATCTTACGATTATAAAACATAAAAGGCCCTTACGATGATCACCGTTTTATCGTAAGGGCTTTTTTATTTTTATGCTCATAACAGGAAAATTCCGGAGGTAAACCCCGAGGTAAAAAGGTTTAAAAACAGATGAAATTTACCCCAAAATTACACAAAATCTGGAATGACAGTTTTTGATAACCCATTAATATATTTTATATTTCAGCCTGTTAAGGCGTTTCTCCGAAACCTTGTCGTTAGCCTTTCACGCCGGCAACAGGGGTTCAAATCCCCTTGGGGACGCCAAATTGATCCTCGTTAGAGTGTTTTTGGGAACCTCTACTCCAGTATATCCGACGATCCAAAAAATATTAAAGATCAGCATCGGTTGAAGATACTAATTCAACTTGGGAAACTACGTACCTCGATTTCCGGCCCATGTGGCTGTTTCCGAACGTCATCATCGGGTTTCGCTCTTTTCATTCAGGGTATTGTAAAAAACGTAAAGCGAAAACCGTGCCGAGTTATAAGAATCTGAAATTATTATTTGGAACTTAAAAATCTTTGGGCAGGTGCATTGGTTTATGTGCAGCGCTACACGGATAAAACGGCAACGTCATTCGTTGTGACCACTTTAGCCAGTTTGGTTTTTAGGATTTTTGGTGTTCCGCATATATTGGGAAATGAATTTTTGATAGATGAGAATCATGCCAAGGCAGCAATCTTTTGCCTTGAAAGGGTAGTGTCGCTCGATAGCATTTGATTTTTCATAAATTTCTTGTCATCCTACCAAAAGTTTTATAGAGAATCCACTGTAAGGAAACTGCAAGGATTTTTCATTACAATTTCGGCTTTTTTCGCACAATTTCATGTTTTTCAATCTGCAAAGAAATTGACAATATCTTCATAAATTCAAGTATGTTATACCACTTGCCTGGGTGGCGGAATAGGTAGACGCAAGGGACTTAAAATCCCTCGGTCCTTAGGGCTGTGCCGGTTCGATTCCGGCCCCAGGCACCAAATAAAAACAGTAAGTTATAAAAAGCCTTCTTGGAAACCAATCCGATAATTTTTTTATACTGTATTGGTTTGTACAAGGACTGTACAAGGATTTTGCATAACAGGAAGGATTGAATTCGGGTAAGATGGAAGGAGATTATGCAGTAAGTTCCTCTGGATTACCACCCGTAACACGAATTCATTCCTCCTGTTTTCGATTACATCGTTTCATATTTTCAACCTGGTCAAACTCGTCCCACCCAATTAGCGGGCTATCTCCCAGCTATCATATTATTACCTGAATTTCGCACGGTTTTAAAAATTTTCCATGCAAGAAATTTTTTGCACGGCTAAATTTAAAAAATATATCGGAATGTTATAAATGTAATAAAAACATACTACCTGTGAAAGTTTGATTTTACTGGTGTTGAGAGCGACTCTATAAAACCGCTAATGTTAACAGTTTGCATGTCTGATAAAGATCCATTTTTTTTCAGTTGATAAAAACTTTCTATTTTGTAAATCTTTATAAACATGCGATCCACAAGGACTCATAGCTTATAGGTGCATTTGCATCGAGTTTGGTGCAAAATTCAGGTATTAAAAAAGCATGCTTTTTCCGGAAAAATTCCGATGGGGGGTATGCCGTTTTTTGTGCGGGTGCCAAATAAAAAGATAGGGTAGGGATGTTCTTACCAGCAAATGAAATTTCATCTGCCTATTTCGGCAAAGTCGGTGCGGTCGGAAAGCCCGCGCGTGGGAGCAACGTGCCCGAGCATTTTATAAACGACCTAAAAGAGATGTTGGTTTATGAATCCGACCCGGGCGAGCAGGCGTATTACGACACCCGAAACATGGTCTATGATTGGCTGGAAAAGCATGGCGCGGAAAAAGGCTTTGGTGAGCCGACGGATAGGAGCAATGCCCTATACTATTACCGGCAGGCGCTGAAATTCGGCGACATGAATCGGGTGGCGGCGAAGTATCTTGAAAAATATTATGAGCTTGGCGGAACTCCCAAGGGCCTCAAGCAGAGCATTTTGCGGGTGCATCCGCTGGCTGCGTTGTCCAAGCAGGAGCGGCCGATATTTTACCGGCAGTTGACGCTGGACCAAAAGGGGGTCCTCAAGCGGGCTGAAACGTGGTATCTATATATGTTTGTCAGGAGTAGACATAGGAAGGCTGCGTGATGGTTCGGGGAAATTGGCTCCAGACCATTGGGGTTCGTTCTGGATAAACGGTGGTCATGCAAATGATAGATAGTTTTGAGATGTTGAATCCTGATTTTTCAGTCTTTTTGAAACTCAAAAACGATCTTTCTCAACGCATTTTCGCTTATTTTACCATTTGAATACATAACACGTATTCCATAAGAAAGCGGCACTTCAAAAAGTCTATGCTTCCAAACAAGTCCTCTCCCCCATTTTGAGACTACTCTATCCTCAACCAATTTCCCAAAGTGCTTAATTTTGTTCTTATTGTCGAAATAAACCACAATCTGATCATCAGATTTTCTGCCTTCATGCAAGCATATGAATCCTTCCGGGATCAACCTTTCTACCATCTTTTCGAAAAAATTTGGATTTTCTTCAACAAGAGATTCAAAGACTTTAACAATATCAGCGGCAATTTTGCCTCTGAATATGAAAAGGAAACAGTCAGTTCTGGTATCGATGAAATTGGGATTCCCCTCCGTAACAATTTGGTGTGAATAAACTTCCTTTAAATTGGCAATATGCTCAGGTGGTTATGGTAATGCAAAATTGACCCACTTATGAGGTTTGTGGCAATCGAAAATTGACCCACCCAAAGCGACCTCTGTAAGAGGTGTTTTAATAAAGACACCGTTTACAGGAGGGGAAAGGAGCATGCTGAAGGTGGATCAATATGAGTACATTCGGACAGCACATCGTGTCTACGGCAAAACGATCCGGCAGATCGCCCGCGATACCGGGCATTCAAGAAACACGATAAAAAAGGCTCTTGGCAGCCAATTGATAGGCTACCGAGAGAGAGAACGACAGCCGTATCCGGTATTGGGGTTGTATCTGCCCATTATCGACAGGTGGCTGACAGCCGATAAAGAAAGCCCCGGGAAGCAGCGTCACACGGCCAGAAGGATTTACCATCGGCTGCAATACGAACACGGCTATAGAGGCAGCGAGGAGGCGGTTCGGCATTATGTTCGGGAAGCGAAGATTCGGCTGGGTCTTAAGACCGATACTGTCTTTATTCCTTCGGATCCGCAACCGGGGCGAGAAGCCGAGGCCGATTGGGGCAACTGCCAGGCCATATTGGCCGATGAGCCGACCAAGCTCAAAATGTTTTGCATGCGTTCCAAAGCAAGCGGCATGCACCTGGTGCAGTGTTATCCTTGCGAGCGTCAGCAGGCCCTGTTTGAGGGGCATATTCAGGCATTTGCTTTTTTTGACGGGATTTTCCCCATCCTGATCTATGACAATTTGACGACGGCCGTTGAGAAGGTTTTGCGCGGCAAGGACCGCCGGCTTCAGGAGAGCTTTGCCCGGTTCGAAGCCTATTACAACTTCACTGCCCGGTTTTGCAATATCGGCCAGGGCCATGAGAAGGGTGGCGTGGAGGGCTTGGTCGGCTATGCCCGGCGCAACTACCTGGTGCCGGTTCCGCGGGCCGCAAGCCTTGCAGAGCTCAACAGCAGGCTGCGTGAGCAGTGTCTGGCTTTTGGCCGACACCGCATTGCCGGCCGCAGCGAGACGGTCGGCGAGCTTTTTGAACAGGAGAGAAGGCATCTGATCGCTCTGCCGCCGGCGCCTCATCAGAATGTGGAGACCGGAGCAGGCAAGGTCGACAAGTACGCCACGGTGATCGTCGATAAGAACCGCTACTCGGCGCCGACGATCTATGCTGGCTTGAGGGTCCGGACGCTGGTCTATACCGATCGGGTTGAGATTTTTCACAACGGCAAAAGGATCGCCGCCCACAGCCGGGTATACGGCAACAATAAGTGGCAGCTGGATCCCCAGCATTACCTGGAGCTGATTTACCGGCGTCCTCAGGCGTTTGAGTCCGCGCGGGCGATCCGCCAGTGGCGCGCTCAGTGGCCCGATTGCCTGGAGGCGCTGCTGAGCCGATTTATTGCCCGACAGGGAGATACCAAAGGTGTTAAGGAATTTATCCAGGTCCTCATCTTGTTTAAGGACCATGATTTCTCAGCGGTTATCGAGGCCGTAGAGCACGCCCTTGCCGCCGATATCAGCTCCGGTGCGGCGCTCAAGCACCTGCTGTTAAAAGGCAGCAAAGCCCCAATACCGGCCTTGTCGAACTGGCAGCGTCTGCCGCCTCCGGATGTTTCCGTATATGGACAGATCGGGGGTGGGATATGAGTGCCGCAGTCATGATTCAATTAAAAGCCAATTTGAGGGCTTTGCGGCTGGCGGCGATCGGATCTCAGCTTGAGAGCCAGCTTCGCCAGGCAAAGGAAAACGGCCAGGACCATGCCGAGTTTTTGTTGAATTTAACCGATCTTGAGATCGCCGCCCGGATGGAAAACGGCCGCAAGCGCCGGATCCGGGATGCCAAGTTCCCGCTGTTAAAGCCTATCGAAACATTTAAATTCGAGGCGGCGCCGGATCTGGATCTTCGTCTGGTCAAGGAGCTTTTATCCGGCGAGTTCCTAAAGGAAAAGCGCAACATCATCTTTTTAGGAAAAAGCGGAACCGGTAAAACCCATCTGGCTACAGCCCTTGGCATGGCCGCCTGCGGCCAGGGGATCCGGACCCGCTTTACTACCGGTTGTGAACTGGCCAATGAACTGATCGAGGCCCGCAGCGAAAGGAGTCTTAAACGCACGATCAATCGTTTTTTTGGCTATGGGCTTCTGATCGTCGACGAGTTGGGCTATGTGCCGTTTACCAAAGAGGGAGCTGAGCTTCTGTTTCAGGTGCTGGCGGAACGCCATGAAAGAAAATCGGTGATCATCACCAGCAACCTGGGTTTTGGGGACTGGACCCAGATATTTGGCGAACCGACCCTGACAGCGGCGCTTCTGGATCGCGTTACTCATAAAGCCCATATAATCAACTGCTCTTGGGAGAGCTATCGGCTGAAGGATACGCTATCCAGAAAGAAGGGTAAAGATCCTGATGGACCGTCAAAGGTCCCTAAATGAGCCCATATGGGGTAATGGCAACCCAAGGGCCGGCCGGAAATCGCAGCTTACAGGGCACTCTGAAAAGCCGATTGTTTCGCAAAACCGGTTGCAGGTGCCGATAACAGAAAAATAACCGTCCTGCGGCCGTCGGATAAACCGCCTTGATGTGACATCAGGAAATTTGTTTTCAACCATGAGGTGGGTCAAAATTCGGTTGCCACGGTGGGTCAATTTTCGATTGCCATTACCACTCAGGATGCCTCCTTGGGTTCCCCCTTTTAGTAGCTTCTTCCAGTCTATTTCTAAACTCATCTATTTCCATCATATACTGATCCAAATAGCAATCGTTATGGGAAGGACGATAGTGAAATATCAGTGGAGCAATAGTCACTCTCCACATGAGTGTTAGAATGTGGAATTATTTTAAATTACTACTGTCCCAATTTTATTCATATAATCTCATTTGCTTATCGGCTAGTAATTTATGATCTATGTGGGGGGCGCTGGTCCCCAAAAACTGGACAATGTGATAAGCTTTGAGTCAGCCTAAAATTGAAAGGAGCTGACAATGAGCAAGAAGCGTAACCGGTATTCCGCCTAGTTCAAATCCAAGGTGGCTTTGGCGGCCATTAAGAACGAGGACAGCATTTCGGAGCTGGCTGCCAGGTTCGGTGTGCACCCCACGATGATCAACAACTGGAGGCGGGCCTTGATCGACAGCGCCGCTGGTATTTTCGACAAGGGCCATAAGTCTCGTAAACAGAATGAGGCTCACGTTGACGATCTGTATCGTCAGATTGGTCAGTTAAAGGTGGAAAACGATTTTTTATCCAAAAAGCTCAGTCTCTAAGCCTTGAGCAGCGAAAGCAGATGGTCGATCATAAACATTGCAAACTGAGCATCGCCGGGCAGTGCCGGCTTTTGACTCTTCAGCGTTCTTCGTTCTATTATCAGGCCAAGCCGGTCAAGGCCGAGGGTCTGAAGCTGATGCGGCTTATCGACGAGCAGTACCTGAAGCACCCAACATGGGGTTCCCGATCGATGAGGAACTATCTGCGCAGACTGGGCTACAAAATCAACCGTAAGCGCGTTCAGCGTCTGATGCGACGAATGGGGCTGGAAGCCATCTACCCTCGGCCCAGGACCAGTCTCCCGCATCCGGAGCACAAGATCTACCCGTACTTGCTGCGGGGTTTGAACATCGAGCGGCCCAATCATGTGTGGTCCGCCGATATCACGTATATTCCGATGAACCGTGGATTCATGTATCTAGTTGCCGTAATGGACTGGTACAGCCGCAAGGTCCTCTCCTGGCGGGCGTCCAACACCATGGAAGCCGACTTTTGCGTAGATGCTGCCGAAGAGGCCATAAGCCGATACGGAACTCCGGAAATCTTCAATACCGATCAAGGGGCTCAGTATTAGTCGCTTAATCCTCTATTTTCTACCGGAAACTGTTCAAGCGCTTTTCTCACAACTTCGGCAACCGTGTTTTTGGTGATCCCACGCTTCTTGCAGTAGTTTGATTCGAGCCACACGGCAAGATCCTTTGTGCCTTTACTTGCGTTGCAGGCGACGCAACACCTTGCAATGTTTTCTCTGTTTATGATTTTCGCGTCGAGGTCTGCCGGTCGCACGTCCGGCAATGCCAGAGTCCACGGGCGGTCGTCCACGCATCGTGACCACCACATTGAGGACAAACAAATCCATTCGGCCAGCAAAGTTGAGCCAGGTACCGGTGGCAGTCTTCCGGGGTGGCGAATTGCGCCTCGAACTCGGACAGAGATCGTGGATAAATTTCTTTCTCCATAACGCTGGACACTATATGTAGTGGCAACTTGAGTCAAGTAGATATCCCAGATAAATAAATTGACATCTGATAAAATTGCATATACAAGTTCAAAAAAAGAATATGTATGGAACTTTCCTCTGAACATCAAGAAATGGTGAATGCCATCGCCACGAACTGTCTTTCGGTGCGGCTGAGGTTGATGAACCGAATGATCGGGGCGATTTACGATGAATCGTTTCGCCCCCATGGCATCAAAGCCAGTCAGTTGAACATTTTAGTCGCAGTGACGGCCTTTGGCAGTGTAACCAGCCGGCAACTTTGCCGCATGCTGCATATGGATACGTCGACCTTCAGCCGGGCAGTGGCGAGGTTGAGAAAAAACCGGTGGCTGCTGGTTGAGCCCAGCGGTGAGGGAAAGATATTGAAAATCGAGGTCACTAAAGAAGGTCTAAGAAAAATAGAGCAGGTTTATCCCGCCTGGCAAAGAGCCCAGGAGAAGGTGATCGAGGCTTTTGGAGAATCGACGTCCGAAATGATTATCTCTTCCGGAAACAAGCATCTGCAGGAAGGAATGACCCGTTAAAAAAAATTTAACTTTAAAATTGTATATGCAAATTGGAGGTGCCGTATGGGATTGTCTGATCATCCGACTGTTATTGCCTACAAAGAAGGCAGAATTGCTTCACCAAAGCCAACCGCACGTTTGGACTCGGCGCAGTTAAAACAAGTAGCCCTGGCTGCCGGGGTGCACGATGCCGGGCTTATTGATCTATCGCGGGAATCTCTGGCGGATTACCGGCAAGACCTCCTCGATGCCATGCCGGACACCCAAAGCGTCATGGTGCTTGTTTTCCGCGTGAGCCAGAACCACCTCCGAAGCCTCGCGCACTCCATTGCCGACCATGAATTCAAACAGGTTTGGACGGATGCCAACCATGTTGCCAGGCTGTTGGTATTCCAACTTCAACGAACAGGAATCAAGGCTTTAAATTTGCCGGTAGGTTTCCCCTTCGAAGCCACCCGCTGGCCAGGAAAAATGTGGCTGACCTGCGACAAGATGTTTGCGATAGAGGCAGGCCTCGGGCGAATGGGGTATAACCGTCTATTGCTTCACCCAAAGTATGGGGCTGCCGTTATTTTGGGATCGATACTGCTGGCAGGCTCCTGTGATCACTATGACCGGCCCATCGATGTCAACCCATGTATTGAATGCGGTCTGTGCTTGAAGGTCTGTCCGGTGGGCGCCATTAAAAAGATGGATGATTTCGATTTCACAGCCTGCTATTCTCACAACTACCGCGAACGGTTGGGAGGATTCCAGAATTGGGTAGAGCAGATTGTGGACAGCAAAAGCCATGCCGATTACCGCCGCAGGGTCAGCGACCGGGAGACCATTTCCATGTGGCAGCACCTTGCCATCGGCGCCCAGACCCGCTGCGACCGTTGTATGGCAGTTTGCCCGGCCGGAGAAGCGGCCATCGGTGAATATCTGGACGATCGGAAAGCTTATACAAATAACATTCTAAACAAGTTCCGGAACCTGGTCGAGACGATCTATGTGGTGAAGGGATCCGATGCCGAACAGCACGTTCAATCGAATTTCCCTGAAAAGCGAGTCAAAAATATCTCCAACGGCATTCGTCCATCCTCGACGGCAATGTTTTTAGAAAGCCTGCCCCTGGTTTTCCAGCCGGGTCAATCCAAAGGCCTCGATGCGGTTTTCCATTTCACATTTACCGGTGATGAAAATCTTGAGGGAACGGTCGTCATACGGGATAAATCCCTGGCAATGCAGGAAGGTCTCGAGGGCAAATCCGATTTGCACGTAATCGCGGACAGCCGGACCTGGATTAAATTTTTGGCCAAAGAAATTCATCTGGTAAAGGCCCTGATAACCCGAAAGATCAAAATTAAAGGCTCCCCCAAACTGCTGATGGCGTTTGCCAAGTGCTTTCCGGTATAGGCGATGATAATGTTCCCTTCAAGACTCAATGCTTCTCCAGATTCATTGAAGCAGAGCATTCTGCGGGTGCATCCGCTGGCTGCTCTGGCCAAGCAGGAGCGGCCGGCGTTTTACCGGCAGTTGACGCCGGACCAAAAAGCGGTCATCAAGCGGGCTGAGGCGTGGTACCTGGATACGTTTGTCAGGAGCCGACCGAGGAAAGGCGGCATGAGTGAGAAGCCTTTTTTAAAAAGATATTTCTGAAATTTATGGAAGTGCAATTCTGGCAAGAAAAGAGACAAATCGTTGGGATATATCCTCTCTATAAAGCTCTGAAATCCGGCAAATAAAATTAGACGCTTTTATTCTTTTCAAATAGTTTACATTTACCGAAAAATAGTGTTTAAAATCAATGATTGATGGGACTATCGGAATATCATTTGGAAATTCAATAACTGAAATAAGCCATTTATTTTGATTTTTCTTAGGAAAGCGGGAAAAGCGAAACTTATAATCCTGTGCAATATCAAAATCTTGCGTTAATATTATTACACTTGGAAAAACAATCTTCGATACTTCTATTATCCCGGCTCTCTCTTCGGCATATTCTATAAACTTGATGTCCTTGAATACATCGCCCTGGAATATCCTTGGTTTTCTCTGCTTTTTTACCTTAATCATTAGAAGCTATCTCAAAAAAAATCTAGACATAAGTTCCTGATTATGTAATAAGATCGGGATGGAACTTACAAATGAGCAATGGAATCGGATAGAGCCCATAATTTTATCCACAAATTCTCCCAAAGATCATAGAGGCCGCAAGCCACGAGACCCGCGACAAGTGTTGAACGGAATTCTGTGGATTTTGCGAACTGGCGCACCTTGGAAAGATATGCCACAACGATAGGAAATAATAGGGACGTCCATGATTTTATGCTTTATATTGAGAGTTGGATTGGATATTTGACGGATTATGCCACGGAAAGCGGGAATAGATGCGCCGGGTGCGCTGCACCATGTGGTTGTCAGGGGAATTGAGTGCA